>Ga0214473_10000925_pt1 | contig 40087 bp, 33 predicted proteins | sample RVTome_7_FD_203509 | JGI IMG/M metagenome (GOLD analysis project Ga0214473, IMG submission 203509) | Soil microbial communities from uranium-contaminated site in the Upper Colorado River Basin, Wyoming, United States - RVT98D197 | ecosystem: Environmental > Terrestrial > Soil > Contaminated >...
CACCCTCGAACAAGTCCAGCGCCTCATAGCGCCGCTGTTCGAAAGCCAGAGCATCTCGTCGTTTTGCCATACCACGAGTATAATACAGGCAAAAAAAATGTTAACTAAATAATGCGTCTGTCAGTAGTTAACTTGCTTTCAACAGAGGTATAGCTCCGATTCGGTCGCGTTGTAGAGAAACGCCCCTATTTTTATTCAGATTTTCTGAGTTGCCCCTCAGTCACAAAGCCAGAGTCAGTCCAGTATTTTACCGAATCGCGCAGATTGGCATAATAGATGGAATCCGGCATTGGTGGTTTGCCTGCCTTGACCAGAGCATCTCTCTCCGGCTCAAACAAATCGGTAGGTGAAACATGTGTAACCCGCAGTTCGCTGTTCAAGTAGTAATACAGCCCCGCTGACGACTTGTTCGATTCAAGGGTTCCAATTCGTACCTGACCCTTGTCTTCCACAACTAGTCCGCCGGTGCCATTGTATTGCACCGGATACGACTTGCACAAGTCTGAAGGCGGAAAGAGCAGGTACGCGATTTGGTTTCCGCGCATTACGCTTGAGAGATTTAGAACGGTATCGGAGTATGGAGGCGACACGCCGAAGAAAGAATCTCGCGGAAGCACAAGCAAGAAAACGCACGCCGCGCGGTTGTTGATTCCTGTAAATGCAAAGCCTGTATCAATCGCATCAGAGAAGTGCCAGTCATCGATGGCTGTTCCGCCAGAGTTTACATACCAACCGAGCGAGTCGCCCGCCGCACTCCACAGTCTTATATGAGTGACAGAGGGCATAGATTTTGTAACGGCCGTCAGTATCATAACGCCGTCTTCGCCATCTACGAATCGGATTCCGGCCGGCCCATATGGTAAGTGGGGCGACGTGTCGCCCGGATATTCACCCAGTTTGGCCAAGTGCCTTCGAAATCTCTCTCCTCCGTCAGATTCGTATACAAACAGGTTAGCATTTACATCACAAGGCTCGGCTCCGAGTTGCTTGGGTGCGAATGCAACTTCGTTGTTACCATCGCCGTCCAAGTCTCCAACTTCCCATTTTGATAGTGCGTGAACAGCCTCACACTCATACTCCACATCCCACACCGGCGCCGAATCCTTGTTCAACGCCTCAAAGCCTCGCTCGGTCAGGCGTACGTACTGTGGATTCCAGTCAAACCACATACTCTGGGGCCAGCACTTTGGGCAATAGTCGGCGTATAGGAGGAAGGCAACCGCCAGCAACCCTATCAAAAACGGCACCTGCACCCGCGCCAGGCGGCTGTAGCGCACGGCTTTCCTGGCCACGAACTCGCCTAAGCAGACTTTCTCGGAGCGGATGATGTTACGGTCGTTGAGGGCGTCATCCAAATGTGCGGTTGACAGCAGGCGGAGTTTGCGCCGGGGGTACTGTTTGTCAAGGTGTTTGACCGTGTCGCGGGCGGTGGCGAGGTTGGCTTCGGGAAGCACTACATAGCCGACGTGCGAAAAGAAGGCGCGTTCGATTTTGGCCGGAAGAGTCTCATCGTTGACCGGCGTGATCCGACCCTCGGCGTCAATACCGCCGGTCACCGCGATGTCAGACGCGATGAACCGCTCCTGCCGCATCACCTCCGGCTTCAACAATTGCGTAAATGATACCAGCGCCACGGCCAAGCCGATCGAATCGCCGGTAAAAGTGCGATCATTGCCCTCAATCGACAGGAAAGCCCGCAGCGACCCCTGCGCGCGATGGCCGAACCCGAAGTTCCGCAGCGAGCGGCGAGCCGCCTTTAGGGAGTCGTAGCCCGCGCCGATAAATGGGTCGTCGGGCGTTTTCACCTGGTTGTCGAAGGCCACCAAATCAGTTGAGTCGACAGAACCTGGTCTCGGTCCAGCCGGTTCCGCACCGCCGGTGGCCCGCCCTTTAGGGTGGGATTTTCCTACCCACCATGAATGGTGGGCCACCTTACTTTCGGCCGGGAGACCAGCCTGGCCGGCCAATCCGGGCAGCGAGCCGCTTTTTGTTTTCCCAGCAATCTGCTCCACAGCACCACGCAATAACCGCATCCTGCCGGTCGCAGCGTTCCCTTTGCCGTCTTTGTCCACAAACAGACACCAGACCCGGTCATGCTCGACGGCCAGCGCCGTTTCTTCCCAGCGGGCAAGGATTGTCTGCAGGATGTTGCCCAGTTCCGCGTGATCACGGCGGTACTTGTCGTAGACCGTGCGCAGCGCATCGAGCGGCGACAACCCCCGCAGTTCGCTCTCGGTCGGCAGCACGAGATCACCAACCCCGGCCAGTTCGGCGCACAACGCCAACCCCTGATCGGTCGCCCCTGCGTAAAAATACAGGGTGGCGAGCCGCATCGCCGCATCGCGGTCGGCCGCCGTCAGGCGGTCGCGGGAGGCGTCGTCTGATACTCGGATCAGTCCGCTCAAAACGTCTCGCAGTTTAGCCAACTCATTAAGCGAGAAATCAGAAAGGTCGGCGCCGTCAGTTTGCGTTATCAGCAGGTCGGTAAATTCTTTGACCCAGGTGGAAAAGGCGACGTTCTTCAGATGTGTTTCCAGTTGCCCCCAAAACTCGATTAGCCGTCGCAGACGCAGGTCGGGACCGGGCAATCGCGCCAGGTCGCTTTTCAGCTTCTCGAACTCGCGGGCGAACTGAAGCGGTGACAGAGTCATTTGGTGAAGAGCCGGATGCTGATGGTTTTGTCGGGATCGGCCAGGTCGAACACGACCGGATCGCCGGACGCGACGTCGGAATGCTGCCGGTCAACCAGCACCGTCACTTTGCCGAAATCGGTGCGGCCTTCGAGAGCGATAACGCGCAGCGAAAGCCTCTTGCCTTCAGTCTTACCCTCAAAGGTCACTTCGATTTTGTCCTGCTTCTCGGTTTCGAGAATGACCTGGCGCGAGTACTCGGTTTTGTTGGGATCGTAGGCCAGCGGCTCAAGATCGAAGACGGCGTCGGGCATTTTGATCTGCCATTTGAGCTCGTCGGTGAGTTCCAGAGATTCGTCGCGCAAATCAACACGGCCGGTATCGTCGGTGACAAACTCCCGGCCCAATTGCGGCGCCTGCACCAGAACGTGCGACACGAGGCCGGGATCTTCACTGATAAGCTGGAGGTAGTTGTCGGACGGTTGCGAACCGCGCATCACCCTCAGGACAATTTCCGGGTCCTCCGAATAGAGCGTAATCGCCCGTTCAGGCAGAGGTTCCGGTTTATGCCCGCCGTCGGCGGCCAACGGCAGCGACAGGTCGCCGGCTTGGAGGCGCAAAATCGTCAGAGAGATGATCCGCCCGGCTATGGCCTCGCGATACAGACGATCAGCCAGGGCGGTGGCCTCCGGTGACGGTTCTTTCTGCGCTACCGCCATCATCGATTCTTGCAGCAGCCGGTAGTCGTCACAGAACTCCCGGCAGAATTCACAGTCGATCAGATGTTTCCGCACCTGCCCGACTGCGCGCTCATCCAGCCGCTTTTCAACGAAGGCAATCAGCCTTCCGCGCGGCGGATGGATCGAATGTTGCTGGCGCTCTTTCACATTAATCAACTAGCTACCAAGTTGCCTCGTTATAGATACTTTTTCAATCGCTGTTTAAAATCGTCTTTCGCCCGGTGAATCAGTGTCTCGAATACGTACTTGAAGTCCATCAGATACCGCCGGTGCCCCGATTCCGGCATCACCTCACGGAAATACAGGGGCAGCGAATCGGCGCCGGATGAATGGGCAAGATCGATCAGGTAGTTCTCGCACGCCTGCATAAGGCGATCGGCGTAGTCCTCGGTGAGGCGGCCCTTGCCGACAAACCCGGCCAACACTCTCTGCCGCACCATCTCGAGGGTTTCCGTCCGTGCTCGCGTGATTGCAGCGGAAACAATCCCGTGCTCCGCGTTCGGCAACGACGATGGTGCGAAGCCCTCAACATCGACATACTTCATATTAACAATGACCACCGCTTGGAGCAGTTGGCGCCGTTCGACGAAATTCCGCACGGACTTTGTACAATTGAGCCGTTCGAATATGGCGCGGCACCACTGGCGGCGGTTGTACGCTTTCTCCAGATGAACCTCCTCCACCAAAGCCAGCAGCGCCTCAAACGAGATAGGCGGGAAATCCTCGCGTTTGTCGTTTTGGTAATGGGCGGTGCAGACATATTTGGCGGATGGCGCTGGGGGGGGCCAGGCGTGATATTCGTCGGTTTTCAGAACATCCCGGAATGCCCGTTTGAGATGGGCCTTCTGGGGGTCCTCGTCGTCCATGCACCTGTTACGTTCCTGCTTGATATTTCGAAACAACCACGGCCTGAAAGCATCATATAGCTCGACGGCATCGGCTCTTGGGAAATCGGTCACGCCCCGTTTGCGAAAGTACTCGAAGAGCTCGTAGTACGGCTGCCCGTGTTTCCTGGCCAGCGGTTCCCCGAGGATGTCTATCGCAAGATCACGAAGCGGATTGCCGCTTGTCTGGTGAGAAATCGGAAGCGACCAACCTTTGACCCGAAAATAGCGAAGGTAACCGACTGTGAGGCGGACACACAATTCTACGAACGCTCTCTGGCGACGGCGATCATGCGGATGAATCAGAAACCCTTTCAGTATTTCAGCATCCGCACTTCCGCCACCGTCGACCATGCCGACTGTCCTTGTTGAGTACGATTGTCGCCTTGCTGGTCGAAGATAGGCTGCGTGAAGGCGCACGTCAAGAGCATATTCTAAAGCCGAGGTGAGCAGAGAGCACACCGGCGAACTCGGTTAGGGCGTTCAAGTCTGCTAAGCTGTACGTGATTATCTTGCGTCGGATTCGCGCAGATATGACGTAGCCGGAGACATGACGGCAACGGTCGCAAATCCGGTCGCATTATACTCTATGTACAAAGCAATGTCAGTAATGGAGGACAGTATTCATAGCGTCCCGGTCCCTGGGCCCGAGCGACAACTTATGATGTAGAGCGTAACTTATCATGTCAACGCCTATCACGGTGTGAGGCCGGTCTCGGCCGGTTCGGCCGGATCAGCGACCAACCGATGCCTTCATAATGATGTTGGCGGCGAGATAGAGCCGGCATTAATCATTTCGAGGGCACCAAAATGACCTCGGGCCTGACCCGATAACCAGTCACCGGGTAGAAGCATTGATTGCACGCATGTATGCTGTCCTCCAGAATGTAGTTACCCTTGAGAAAAGGATCGTTCCAGGGGCGGTCCAGAACGATTGCGCTGAACCGCCGTTCACTAACATAGTCGTTAATCTGATCACGGATACTCTCTCCGTATGCTTCGCTACCGCGTATAACGTCGTGCAACGCCATCTGGTGAGCCCAGGACCGCTTCCCGGCCAGACGACCCAATCGCCCGTGGAATGGAATCAGTACATCGCCCTGTCGCTTTCTGATATCACTCAGCAACGACATCCCGGCCCTCATGTCGTTGTCGGTGGGAACCTGAGCCGCCGGGTCGTAAATCAATAGAGCGAACTGCAGCAAGCAGAGTCCGCACAAAATAGCCATTCGGTTCCTGTAGGTGTTCCTGTCCGTAAGTAACTTTTTGTGGATCGAACTGATACCCAGGCCGAATGAAACGGCGAGGATAGCATAAGCCGGCATCAGGACATTGTCATAGCCGCCGGAATGTACCCGACCGAGCAGCGAGCTGCCGACCGTGCTTACAACTACGAGGACCCATAGTACCGCCTTCGGGCGGTCCTTCCAGAGCTGGGACGACAGCAACCAGACAGCTGTCACCGATACCACTACCGGCAGGTGCGGTAGTATATCCTCGGTCCAAAAAGTGGTGTAGCGCCCCGGGAATATCGGGTGGTTTGACGGCAGCTCGAACAGATAGAAAAAATACCAGCCATCGGACTCAAGATTCCACTTGAGCGAAACACCACCGACCGCAGTGGCTACCACGGCAATGAATACCGCGGCGCGTTTGTCAAAGAAGAGGTAGTACAAAGCGAAGGCCGCAGCTAAAATCAGACCGTTCTGTTTCGTGAGACATGCCAGGGCCATTGCGAGACCGGCCAGGACCCCCGATGCTCTGGATCGGCAGAACAGGGTAACGTATAAAACGGTCAACATCAGGGCCAGGTACAGCGTGTCGACTCTGGCCAGGTCAAACCAGGCCCCAGAGATCCTAAAGGTCGCCGCGAACAGGCCAGCCGCCATCAGCCCCCAATCTCTGTTTTCGGTTTGGCGATAAACGATTAGAAAAACGACCAGCAGGCACCATATCGAGGATACGATCGACACGAATCTGGCAGCCCCGAAGCCAACCCAAGTGATCTTCGAAAGAAGGGCGGCCGCATAGAAGTACAGGGGAGCGTATATGTACGATGTGAATTCCAACGATGGTTCGGCATAGAGAGGCTTGCCCTGCAAGATCCTTTCGATGTGATCGATCATGCCGCCCTCCATCCACTCAAGTTCGAAGGGGTACTGGGCTCTCAGACTGGCCAGAACGAAGTAAGTGAGAATGAAGTACAAGGCGGCAATCAGCAGCAGCTTCTCAAGAATCCAAGTCGTCTTCTCCCCGGCGACAAGTTCCCGCCGATTATCCGGATCCAAGGTCAGTCCAGTTAAATCGTGAACAGTCACGGTCCTGAATCCTCCACCAGAATCAGATGACCCATACTGTAGGCGCCATCCCCTTCGACCGGCCTGACATGAATCTCATCGAAGCCTACGGCTCGCGTTGCTTCAGCCACGGGGACCTTACAAACTCTCAGGCCGCCTACAGTAGTCGGGTCGTCTCCGATCGTGACGCTCGAGGACTCCTGGCCACCGAGTAAGAACGTCACACGGTATCGATCGTTGCCGTCGACACTCAGTTCAATCGCTCGAGCGCTGGAAACCGCATCCAATACCACTGCCACCCCGCTGGTCGTGAGGAGGATACACTCGTCGCATCGCCAAAAGGTGCCCTCCGGACGTCGTGCGTCAACCTGATTACAACTGACTATCATGCCCGGCTCCGACCGCGACTCCGCGGAGAGCAGTCGCAAGTGACCGAAACCGTAGAACCCGTCTCCGCCGAACGGTTGAATAACAACGCGATCGTAGCCGTGGCGCACAGCCGAAGCGGAAACTGCGACGGTATCCATCCTGAGCCCGGCGCGGTGGTTCGCCGACGGTTCGATATGACTCATCCCCAGCCATGTGTTTTGAAGATAGAATTGAATGCGATAGTGATCGTTCCAGTCTACGCTGATTTCCAGCAACGAGAGATGGCAGCGTCCATTCAGTCGGACGCTGATCCCCATATCGTCAAGAACCTGACACTGCTTCGCGTTCCAGGCGGTGCCTGCTTCGACCGGTACTGTCACCCGAGGATGTGGCACCGTCCGCCAGGAATCTCGGGCGTAGCTCGTCCTCAGATAGTCGTACGAGCCCAGGTTAAACTTCGCAATCTCGCCCAGGCGTTCCCAACTGAACAAGTCCCCCGCAATGATAGTGCGCAGGTGATCGTAATAGACTGCCAGATCGGGATGGTTTATGCCGTTTACCCCTTTCTCTAAGCCTTCCAGATAGCCGGGAGGCGTCATCCGGTTGTAATGTCCGACTCGCCAGCGTTTGGCGTTGACGGTAGGCAGTCGCGCCAGCAGCGGATCAGCCAAACCATGGCGATCGACCACATGGACAGAAGGCCCGGCCGCAAATCCGTAGAATCCGACCCCGGCGCGGACCACCGCTCTTCTGCCGGCTTCGGCTACCGCCCGCCCGCTGTCCGCCCAGTGATGACCGGGAAGATCGCCGTTCAGATCGACCATAATCAAGCCGTTGTCCTGGAAGTTCAGAGCGCGTTCGTCGGTGATCGCGGCGTCCCAGTCCAGCGTCTCCGGACCGGCGCCGTATGATGCCCCGCTCCACAGAGGACAGCGCGGCCAGTACAGCCCGAGCAACAAAGCTCCTGCGAGAACGGCCGCGGGAAAGGAGCGGACGCCCTTGATCTCAAACCGCGACAGCAGCAGCACCGACACCAAAAACGGCAGAGCCAAAAACCGACCACTCATAAAACAACCACCAACACACACAACATAAGCCAGGTATCCCAGGATTCCGGCTGCCGGCGGCAACATATTCTTGCGGCGACTTACCAACCCGACGATTACTCCCACGGCTATTATGAAGACTGTGATCGGACTGATCTTGAGGCCGTTCCACAGGTAGCGCAGTCCCTGGTGAATCAGGTCCTCACGAGCGATGCCGGCGCCCAGCTTCGCGTATGCCGTATTGGGGAAGGGAAAGCCGTAGTACCAGAGAGAAAACAACTCCCACAGCCAGAATGGACAAAAACCAAGAAGCAGGTTAAGGGTGCCGGACAATCGCCGGAAACGCCACACTGAGTGCAGCAACGGAGGAGCATAGATTAGAAGGGAATCCACACGGGTCAGAGCAGCGAGCGAAGCCAGCAGAGACAACCTCAGTATGGTCGTCTTCGAATTCGGCCAATTCAAGTATCCCCACAAGAAGACAGCAGCCAGAAAGTAGCTCAGCGGGTTTTCCAGTCCCGAACTTGAGTAATCGATAAAAGCCTTGGACAGAATAAGCACCGCTAAAGCCGCGACAGAAGAAGATTTGTTGCCGGCAGCACCTACGGCGACCACGAAGGCCGCGGCCAGCGTTAGTAGCATCGACACCACAAGACTGCTCAGGAAAAGTCCACCGGTAAAGAAACTGATCGCCGACAACAGAAGGACCCACAGGGGATGCGTGAATCCCTGAACACGCTCATCGACGTTCCAGGTTAGTCCATATCCATTGACGAGATTATCGACAGTGCGGAATGAGATGTACGCGTCATCACCGAGCCAGGCGTTGCGAGCCAGGACCACCGCAAGAACGACCATCAGAGAGACCACAGCCAAATTGTCCCTGCCCACTTTCAATAGATCAATCGGACGGTCACGTGACATAGCGGCAAATATATATATCGGGAACTACTGATACCAGCTTAGATTTGTTGCTTAAGGTGATATGCACGGGACCGGCAAACATAACCGTCGCAAAAAAAAGCCGCCCCTTGGGCGGGGCGGCTTTTCCGACTGATTTCCTGACGGCTCAGTTCAAATACGCGCGAAGGGAGCGACTGCGTGAAGCATGCCTCAGGCGGCGGATCGCCTTTTCCTTGATCTGCCGCACGCGCTCGCGCGTGAGCGAAAACCGCGCGCCGATCTCCTCGAGGGTCAGGGCCTTCTCGTGGTTGAGCCCAAAATAAAGATTGATCACCTCCGCCTCGCGCGGGGTGAGCGAATCCAGGGCTTTCTCAATCTCAACTCTCAGAGACTGACTCAACAGCGCCTCGTCCGGCGACGGCTGCAACTCATCCTCCAGCACGTCGATCAGCGAGTTGTCCTCCGAGGTCGAAAACGGCGCATCAAGAGAGAGGTGGCTGTTGGAGATCTTCAGGGTGTCGGCCACCTCGCTTTCCGACAGCTCCAACTCATTGGCGATCTCCTCGGCTGACGGCAGACGACCCAAGCCCTGTTCCAGTCGACTGGAGATCTTGCCGATCTTGTGCAGTGTCCCCACCCGGTTCAGGGGGAGACGGACAATCCGGCTCTGTTCAGCCAGCGCCTGGAGGATCGCCTGTCGGATCCACCACACGGCGTAACTGATGAATTTGAATCCGCGGGTCTCGTCAAACCTTTTGGCCGCCTTGATCAGGCCGATATTGCCCTCATTGATTAAATCGGCCAGGGACAGACCCTGATTCTGGTATTGTTTGGCTACCGAGACAACGAAGCGCAGATTGGCCTTGGTCAGTTTTTCCAGGGCCCGTTTGTCGCCCTGCTTGATTTTTCTGGCCAGCCGCACTTCCTCCTCGGCGTTGATCAAAGGAGTTTCCCCGATTTCGCGGAGGTAGAGGTCCAAAGACCGATCTTCGTCGCGATATTTTAGGGATTGTTTAGCCACTTCTGTTGACTATCTCCTTCCCATGGGTTTAGTCGACGACGCCCGTCCACCCGCTTGAATGGACCGCCCTCGACCGTTATCTGTTTCGTTTATGGCCTGATGACCTTCCGAGCCATCGTGCCGTCGGGCTCCAACACAATCAAGGGGACGCCATTGGGAGACCTCTCCAAACCGTCGACCACCTTTTCTACGTCTTCAAGCGACTTTACCGTGGCGTCGTTAATCGACAGCAGAATGGCGCCGCGGACGATTGAGGCGTAGTCGGCGGCCGATCCCCGTTGGACCTGTCTAACATATACGCCGTCAACCTCGCGAATATTTAGGGCGCGTGCGATCTCGGGCGTGAAGTTGACCAATTCCATACCGAGCCAGTTCAGGGTTGCGAAGTCATCGATCGCTCCGACCCGCGTCGGCGTTGACGTCCTGGGGGCGTCGCGATCACCGATCACGGGCTGCACGGTAAGCCGCTCGCCGCCGCGCACCACTTCCATCGGCATCGGTTGACCATCCCTGGCCGCGGAAATCAGCACCGCAAACTGACCGGCGTTTTCGATCCGCTGATCGCGAATCGCGACAATCACATCCCCCTCCTTCAGGCCGGCTTCTTCGGCCGGCGATGCCGCCACCACCGAGTCGACGGTGATACCGCGCACCGACTCCAGGCCCTGCCGTTTGGCCTCACGCTGGGTCACTTCATGATACCAGATACCCAGCCAGCCGCGCGTGGCGTGACCGGTGGCGATCAGGTCCGGCACTATGGCCCGCGCCAGATTGATCGGAATGGCGAAACCGATCCCGACCGAACCCCCCGTGGGGCTGGAGATAGCCGCGTTCACGCCGATACATTCACCCTTGAGGTTCAATAGCGGCCCACCGGAGTTGCCCGGGTTGATGGAGGCGTCGGTCTGGATGTAGCTCTGGTAGTACGGATCCTCGCCGGCGCTGAAATGCAGATTGCTGCGCGCCACGGCCGAGATAACACCCACCGTGACCGTCCGATCGAGCCCCTGCTGCGGAAACGGGTTGCCGATAGCAATAGCCCAATCGCCTACCTTAATGCCGTCGGAGTTACCGAACTGAATCACGGTGATGGCTTCCTCCGGTTCGACTTTGAGAACGGCCAGATCGGACTGCGGGTCCCGCCCGACCAGAGTGGCGTCGTAATGATAGCCGCTGGCCGTACGCACGGTGATTTCCTCGGCCTCCTCCACGACGTGGTTGTTGGTCAAAACGTAGCCGTCTTCCCGGAAGAAGAAACCGGACCCGGACGACGTCGAGTAGTTGCGGCCCTGGTACCACCAGGGCAGATACTCTTCGCGCGAAGTGGCCGATACGTTGACCACGGCGTCCTGAACTTTTTCCACCACGGCCACGAACGGCGACTCATATTCGCCGTCGCGCTCCACTACCGGATATACCCCGGCCAGCGACACCACCGACCCGGCCGGTTGCGCGGTCGACTCGACCGAGAGCGGCAGGTGGGGCGCCACCAGGATTCCGATAAGAGTAAAGAGCGCGGCTGCCAGGCCCCACGAAACCAGCCGCGACCCCTTGTGGTGTTTTGAATCCTTAGGGATTACAGTCTGCACCAACGACGTCATCCTCCAATACGGCAACTACGTATAATACCCGGTAGCGCATGTTTTGTCAAGTTATTTATTGTACTCATCCTTTTCTCTTTTACTTATAACGTTCCAAACGCCAATATGATGCAAGAAATCCAGTCGGTCCCGTCCAGGGCCTGCAAATGGCGGCCTAGTGTTAGTTTTGGCCATACTTGAAAGCGGTCCGGCCTGCCGATTGTTCCCGGGATTTATCCAACAACCGCCCGCCAAGACACCGACCCGAACGTCCCTGCCGCCCGCCCGCCCGTTGCGAGCGACCGAAGGGAGCACGGCAATCTCGCACCAACATTGTGGGCGGCGCATGTCCACATGCGCCGCCCAAAGACCCGACCTGATCGCGCGACGTCGATCGGGCGGCAGATGTGGACATCTGCCGCTCACGAGCAACCAGGATCGCAGTTCAGGATCCGTGTGATCCTAACGCACGTGAAGTGCGAGTGCAACACGACCCGACCCTGTCTGGCTACGCGCATTCGATGCGTGGCTCGCCTGAGCGCCTATCTTGTTGACAAGCCGGTTTCTTGTCTCTACCTTGCGCCATGATTATGGCGTCACCGTTTACGATGAAGAAGGCGTTGGCCGACTACGGCCGCCGCCTGTACGAGCAAGGCATGATCGCCGGCACCGACGGCAACCTCTCGGTGCGGCTGGATGACGATCGCGTCATGGTCACCCCCTCCGGGCTGCCCAAGGGTCGCCTGGCGCCCGAGGACATGGTGATTGTCGACCTCAACGGCAAGCATCTCCAGGGCGCGCACCGCGCCTCGGCCGAACTGGCCATGCACCTGCTGGTGTACCGGCGGCGTGCCGACGTGAGGGCCTGCATCCACGCCCATCCCCCCCACGCGACCGCCTTTGCCGTGGCCGGGATCCCGCTCGAGCAGGACGTGCTGCCGGAGGTGGTGGTGACGGTGGGGCGGATTCCGCTGACCGACTACGCCGGCCCCGCCACCGAGGAGGTGCCGCGGTCGATCGAACCTTATGTCGACAACTGCAATGCGTTTCTGTTGCGCAACCACGGCCTGTTGACCATCGGCCGGACGATTGAAGAGGCATACAACCGCCACGAAGTGGTCGAGCATTACGCTCGGATTGTTCTCTTGGCGCACCACCTGGGGAACATCGATTCCATCCCCGGCGAGGACTTCAAGCGGCTCGAGCGCATGCGGGAGAATCTGGACAAAACCTGGGACAACAAAGTCTAACTGGTCGTTTCCGTGCCGGTCAAAAGAATCATTGTCGAGAAGGCGAATCGGCTTTACCAGTTGCCGCCGGACCTGATGTCCTTTCGGCAGCCGGACAAAGACCGCCGTTTGCTTAAGAAGCCGGAACTGCTGGACCTGGCCGGTTTCCGCTGGCCGGCGCCGTCTGATAAAACCGCGCCGGGCGAGCCGCTGACCATGGCCGACAAGAACAGCATGCTCCTCCTGAAGGAGTTGCTGGCTGGATGGTACCAATCCGTGTATGGCGCCCGGCTCAATCCGTCCAAGGAAGTATTTATCGGCGACTCCATCACCAGCAATCTGCTCTGCCTGGCTCTGGCCTTCATCGATCACGGTGATATCGCGTTCGTGCCGGGGCTGGGCGTACCGCTGTATCGGAAGGCGGTGGCGGCCTGCGGCGGTGAACCGGTGAGCTATGCCATCAGTGCTCAGGACGACTGGTTGCCTGATTTCGAGCGGGTCGGGACCCGGCTTGGACGGGTGGCCCGCGCTCTTTTCGTCAACTCACCGCATAACCCGACCGGCGCTGAACTGAGCGAAAAAAACATGGCCGACCTGGTCTGGCTGGCCGGGCGGGAAAACGTACTGGTGGTCAACGACGCCGCCTACCAGACGGTGGCGGGACATCGATCGGCCAGTCTCATGGGGGTCGTGGGGGGCAAGAAAGTGGGCGTCGAGGTCGGCTCGTTCGTTTACCATTTTGGCCTGCCGGTGATGCCCCTGGCCTTCGCGGTCGGTAATCGGGACGTCATCAGCGGCCTCAAGCAGGCTTCGAGTCTGATCAACCCGCACCTGTTCAAGCAGCACGTGCAGGCGGCTGCGGAGGCCATTCGGCAATACCCCAACCGGGCGCTCCAGGATGTCCGTCGGCAGATATCGACGGCCGCGGCCGAGGCGACGGCGTTCATGGAACGGCTTCGGCTGGAGAAAGCAGGGCAGGATTCGGTTCCCTTCGCCTGGGCGCGGCTGCCCCGGCGCAGCCCGTCCCAACGGGCCGCCGACCGCCTGCTCAAACGCGCCCGCATCCTGGTGGTGCCCGGCGCAGCCTTCGGTGACATCGGCGAAGGATACCTGCGGCTGTCTCTCACCGCCGGCGCCGAGGCGTTTCGCCACGCGCGGGAGCGGATCGGCAAACGGCGAGCGGTTCAACTGACCGAGGAAGAATGAAAGACATAATCCGCATGACCGGCATGTCGTTCTACGGCTACCACGGCGTCAGCGCCGCCGAACGCGAGACCGGCCGGATGTTCGAGGTCGACTGCGAACTCGAGGTCGACCTGGCCGAGGCCGGCAAGTCCGATCAACTGACCGACACCGTCGACTACGCCAGAGTTTACGCCATCATCAAGGAGACGGTCGAGGGCAAGGCGTTCTCACTGCTGGAGGGATTGGCCGGCGCGTTGGCGGCGCGGGTGCTGGAGAACTTCAGTGTCTACCGGGTCACTCTGCGCGTGCGCAAGCTGAACCCGCCCGTCAGCGGTGGCGTCAGGTACATCGAGGTGGAATTGACCCGCCACCAGGCGGACACAACGAAGTTAATCGATAACCGATAGAGGCGAACGATGTCTGAAACTGTTTTCATCCTGACCGGCTCCAACATGGGTGACCGCGAGAAAAACCTGGCCGATGCGCTGGAGAAGATGTACTTGATCGAGGGTCTGGAGATTGTGGCCGTCTCGGGCGTGTACATCTCGGAAGCGCAGGACATGGTCGGCGAGAATCCGAGTTTCATGAACCAGGTAATAATGGCCGACTATCGCTATTCGGCCAACGAACTGCTGAACGGTCTGGAACTGATCGAGAGAAAACTGGGGCGCACCGGCAAGGAGAAGCGCCTGCCGCGCACCATCGATCTCGATATCCTCCTGTTCGGCCGGCAGGTCATCGAGACCGATCGACTGTCGATACCGCACCGGCAGCTTTTGAGCCGACCGTTCGCTATGGCGCCGCTGCTGGAGATCGACCCCAATGTGATTCACCCGGTGACCAAACGACCGGTGGCCGAGCTCCTCAGCGAGGAAGACCGCAGCCAAGTGATGCTCTACAAGGACCATGTCGCACGACGACCATAAGCCCAACTACATCGCCGTCGAAGGCGTGATCGGAGCCGGCAAGACCTCGTTCGCCCAATTGCTGGCCGAGCGGCTGGAGGCGGAGTTGATCGCCGAGGAAGTGTTCGAGAATCCCTTCCTGGTCGACTTCTACAAACAGCGTAAGCGGTATGCCTTCTCCTGCCAGTTGTTCTTTCTGCTGTCACGGTTCCAGCAGCAGCAGCAGTTGATGGTGCGCGACCTGTTCGCGCAGCGGATCGTGGCGGACTATTTGTTTGCTAAGGACGCCATCTTCGCCTCGGTCAATTTGTCCGCACGGGAGCTGGCGCTGTACGACAAGATCGCCCCCATCCTCTCCAGGGACGTTCCCAAGCCCGACCTGGCGATCTATCTGCAAGCCTCGACGCCGGTGTTGATGCAACGGATTCGCAAACGGAATTACCCCTTCGAGAAAGTGATCGGGCCGGACTATATCGAAGTGCTGAACAAGGCGTACGATTACTATTTCTTCCATTACACGGAGACGCCGCTTTTGGTGGTCAAGACCGACGAGATCGACTTCGTGGAGAACCCGAAGCATTTCGACGACCTGATCGAACGGATCGCCAAACCTATGACCGGAAAAAAGTACTACGTGCCGGCCGGCAATGTGGTGCTTTGACGAAGCACAATGGGATACATTAGCGATAAGAAGCGAATGACGGTCAACCGGATCGTCAAGAAAAAAGCGAACGGTGAGAAAATCGTCGTGCTCACCGCCTACGACTGGTTCATGGCCAAGCTTCTCGACCGGTGCGGAATCGATATCATCCTGGTCGGTGACTCGGCGGCCAACGTCGTGCACGGTTACGACTCGACGCTGCCGATCACGATGGACGTCATGGTCGCACACACGGCGGCCGTGTCGCGCGGGAACGAATGTGCGCTGGTGGTGGCCGACATGCCGTTCTTGTCGTTTCAGCCGTCGACCGAGACGGCTATCCTGAACGCCGGGCGGTTCCTCAAAGAGGGGAGCGCACACGCGGTCAAACTCGAAGGCGGGTTGGAGATGGCGCCGACGGTCAAGCGGCTGGTCGAGTTGGGTATCCCGGTGATGGGGCATATCGGTTTGACGCCGCAGTCGATCCATCGTTTCGGCGGACCGAAAGTGCAGGGACGCAACGAACAATCACAAACCTACCTCAGAGAATCCGCGCTCGCATTGGAAGAGGCCGGGGTGTTCTCGATGGTGCTCGAACTGGTGCAGACCGACACGGCGCGCGAAATCACCGCGAGTCTGAAAACGGCCGCCACTATCGGCATCGGCGCGGGGGTTCACTGCGACGGACAGGTGCTGGTCATCAACGACATTCTGGGTCTTGGCGAGGGGGAATTCAAACCGAAGTTCGTCCGCGAATACGCCGACCTGACGCCGATCATCGAAGACGCCGTCAAACGCTATATCGACGACGTGCGTTCAGGGAGCTATCCTGGGGATGAGGAGTCGTATTGAAAGTAGGTCAGGAGCCCAGCGCTCGTGACGGATAGGTAGATGCTGATGGCCGAATTCGACCTTGCATTAGAGAAGATCAACAGTCTTGTCAAAGACTTCCAGGCCAACGAGCGTCATTACAAAGCCGCCGGCTACTCGGAGGCTCAGGCGCGCAAAGACTTCATCGATAAATTCTGGATCGCTCTCGGCTGGGACGTGAACCACGACCAGCAGACCAATCCCTACGAACAGGAAGTCAAAGTCGAAAAAAACGTAGCGACGGCACACGCCCAACGCCGAGCCGACTACGCTTTCTATCTTGCGCCCAATTATCACGATGTTCGGTTCTTCGTCGAAGCCAAGAAACCCTCCGTTGATATTGCGACTAAAGAGAGCTGCTTTCAATTGATCCGCTATGGCTGGAATAGCGGAACACCAGTCGCTGTCCTCACAGACTTTGAGCAGTTGCTTATACTTGATTGCCGTTACAGACCCGACATGGCGACTGCACTTAGCCAAGCAAGAGACAAATTCCACTACACAGAATACACCAATCGTGATAAGTTTGCTAATATCTACTGGTGGTTCTCACGCGAGGCCGTTGCCGACGGCTCGATAGAAAAACGCGCCAAGGAACTCCCCAAGCCGCGCGGCAAGGCGGCCCAACGCGGCCTGTTCCCCGGCGGCTACCAGAGCATCGACGAATCGTTCCTGGCCGAACTCGACGAATATCGCAAGTCCCTGGCCCTCACTTTCAAGAAGGAGAACCCAGCCTTCAATAGCGAGGACCTGACCGAACTCGCCCAACGCACGCTCGACCGACTGGTCTTCCTCCGTTTCCTCGAAGATAAGGGCATCGAACCGAAACGCCTTGTAGAAAACTTTGGCGACAAAGGTACGGCCTGGGAAGACTTCATCGCGGCCAGCCGTCGTCTTAATAAAATCTATAATGGCATTGTGTACGGCCCCCACAGCATCCTCGACGACCCCAAGTTCCATGTGGATGACACCGCCTTCGCTCACATCTGCGAAGATCTGTCCCACATCAATTCTCCTTACGATTTCAACGCCATTCCGATCCACATCCTTGGGTCCATCTATGAACGCTTCCTCGGCAAGGTTGTAGAGGCCACGGCCAAAAGAGCCAAGGTCGTGGAAAAACCGGAAGTCCGCAAGGCGGGAGGCGTTTACTATACGCCGGAGTACATCGTCCGTTACATCGTCGAGAATACTGTAGGCAAACTGATAGCCGGCAAGACGCCCGCCCAGATTGCCAAAATGCGCTTTGCGGACATCGCTTGCGGCAGCGGTTCGTTCCTGCTCGGGGTATATAATCTGCTGCTCAATTACCACGGACAATACTACAATGACAATCCGCGCAGGGCAATAAAAGGCGCCTGCATCAAACGCGAAGGCATACTCTATCTCTCGCTCGCCAAGAAACGGGAAATTTTGCTCAATAATATCTACGGCGTGGACATAGACACCCAGGCGGTCGAAGTCTGCCAACTATCGCTCTACTTGAAACTGCTGGAAGAAGAGACGGAAGCCAGCGCCCGTCAATACCTGTTGGATTTCGAGCACACTGCGCAGATGAAGCAGTTGCTACCCGATCTCAGCAAGAATATTGTTTGCGGCAACTCGCTGGTTGGCTGGGATATCGAAAACGATCTTTTCGGCAATGACGATGTGAAGAACCTCAATCCGATGAACTTCGAGGACGCGTTTCCCGAAGTAATGAAGCGGGGTGGGTTTGATGCGATTGGTGGCAACCCGCCGTGGGGTGCGGATCTTAGAGTTGCAGAGCGCCGCAGTTTAGTGGAGCGCTATACACTGGTGCCTACAAAGACCAAAGACAGTTATCTCTACTTCATGTGCCGAGCGATCGACCTACTCCGCGAGTCTGGCTCTTTTGGCTACATCGTTCCGAACACATGGCTACTCATCAACACAGCATGCGAGTTCCGCCGGCATCTGCTCTCTTACGATGTTGAGGAGATTGTCGAGCACGGTGATGGCGTCTTCGCCCAAGCAACTGTGGAAAGCTCAACGCTTGTTCTAACCAAAGCGAAGAACCAAACGGGGCCGTGCCATGCAGTGCGCATTCGCAAGGGTCAATTGGTGCTCGACCATCTGGTGGACAAAAGAATCTGGTTGGAGGATGAGTACAGTCGTATCATCGTTGACATCGATCAACGCATTCACAATCTACTTATAAAGGTGCGCGCCCAAGCCGAGCCCTTCGACAAAGACTGTGTAATCATTTGGGGCATCAAACCATACCAGGTTGGCTACGGCATTCCGCCACAGACTAAGGAGATGGTCGAGAAACGCGTATTTCACTCCACAACGTGCAAAGGCAAAGACTGGAAACCTCTCTTAGTTGGGTCAGACGTGAATCGCTACACGATTCATTTTCCCGGCCAGCAATACATCAAGTACGGCAAGTGGCTAATGTACCCGTCAAACGAAGAATTAATGCAGCAACCTAAAATCCTATTGCGCCAAACAAGCGATATTCTCCGGGTGTGCTACGATGAGAAAGCGTACTATTGCCAGAACTCCGTATTCATCATTCATTCGACGCGAATCGCCCTCAAGTACCTCGTAGGTCTCCTCAACTCAAAGCTCCTCGGGTTCCTATACAAGTTTCGGAATCCACAGACCGGAAAGGTCTTTGCCGAGATCAAGCCCGCCGTGGTCAAGGAGCTTCCCATTCGGCGCGTTGACTTCTCCGATCCCGCCGACAAATCACGGCACGACAAAATGGTCGCAAAAGTAGAGGCGATGTTAGAGGCGAAGAAGCAATTGGCCAAGGCGCGGACCGACAAGGACAAGAACTACTATGAGAACAAGTGCGCCGCCCTCGACCGCCAGATCGACCGCCTCGTTTATGACCTCTACGGTCTCACTGAGGACGAAATAGCGATCGTGGAGGGAGGCCCGACTAAGTAGGTCAGGGTTTCGACCTACAAAGACTAGATGACAAATCAAATGCAAGAGTTGAGGTTTCAAGAACATGGCGTTTAGCGAAGTCGAAATGAAGGCGCACGAGAAGCAGATGAGAGCGTTTCTTGAGAAGCGCCGGCCGCCTGAGCATATTCGCGATGAACTGGATATTGGGTTCAGGATCAAGGGCCAGAGTATCGAAATATTCGAAATCCGTCCCGGGTTTCTTGACCCCGATGTGAAGTCGGAATCTACCGTCGCCAAAGCAACGTATGTAAGAACCCAGCGTGTTTGGAAAGTGTTCTGGCAGCGAGGAGACTTGAAGTGGCATGCCTATCCGACCGATCCCGAGGTTCGAAGCCTGAAGAGGTTCCTCGAGTTGGTGGATGAGGATGCCTACTGCTGTTTCTGGGGTTAGCTTGGCGGCATTCGCGTCAGAATTGCAGACCACAGACCTTGTGCTCCTGACAGGAAACACCGTGTGACGGTGTCGAAACCGCAGGGGTCTCGACCTACAAGATTCCAAAGAATCATGCACACTGTAAGCCACGCCGGGGTCTCCCCCGGCGTGCTTGTCGAGAGTCATCAACAGATGGTGCGACGGCGCGCACCTGTAATCGCAACATTGCTCCGGATCAGATTACGGGAAAGGCGCGCAGCGCCTGCACTCTTCCCAGCAGATGATCGGCGGATTCCGGGTGCAAACCATCACCCAACAGCAGTTCCTGGCCTGGGTGGTATCGGCCGTCATCACCGTGAACGCGCCGGCGAATATCGCCGCCAGGGCAAATACGATCACGAAAGCAGGGTGACGGACGGAGTCTTGGATTCAGCGGGAACCGGGAGACGGAGGGCTAGGTCAACGCGCCGGAGACGAAGAGGATGACCAGCACCATGAGGACCACGCCCAGCCCGACCGCGGCGTAGAGCCAGACCGGTGAGTCCTGCGGCGCGGGAGCGGTTTCGGTCTTGAAAGTCTGGCGCTGAACTTTGTCGCGCTGCCGCTTCTCCGCCTCACTCCAGTCGAACATGAACTCTTCGGCGGTTTGATACCGATGGGGCGCCCGGATAGCCAGGAGGCGTCCCAGGATTTCACAGACGTCGCGCGGAATCTCGCCGCGCATGTCGTCGAGGCGCAGGTTGTTGGCGGAGTCGTAACCGGGGTTGCGGCCGGTCAGCATCTGGTGCAGAATCACCCCCATGGCGTAGATGTCCCCCTGACGCGAGGCCTTGCGTTCCGGAGATGAATACCAGTTCTTCTTGCCGGGGCCGTCATAGTGGATCGGCAAACCGAAGTCGGTCAGCTTGACCACCTCGCCGGCGTCGAACAGGACGTTGGACGGCCGCAGATTGCCGTGGACGATGTTGTTCTTGTGGACGAAATCCAGTCCCGCCGCCACCTGCTGCATGACGCCGAACGCTTTGTCCCAATCCCAGCGGCGGACCAGTCGGTCGGCCAGCGACCCGCCCGGGGCGTACTCCGAAATCACCACGGTCGACTTGTTGTCGCCGCCGGCGCCGAAGATGTTGATCACGTTTTTGTGCTTGAGCGATTTCAGCAGGTTGGCCTCTTTGCGCCCGGCCGTGCCCTTGTTGTGCTTCTTGATGACGTAGAGCCGCTTGTTGAGCTTGTTCTCGACCAGAATGGTGGAGCCGTATTTCGTCTCTTTGATGGTGTCGAGATAGCGGCACTTGCCCAGGAAGGAATCGGAATCGTCAAGACTGAGACCGTCGGCGCTCTCCCCCATTCCGGCGCCGCCGATAACCTCGAGGATAGCGTCCTTCAGCTTCACGGCCGACTGGTAGCGGTCCTTGGGGTCCTGCGACAGGCACTTGAGAATAATATCATCGAAGCGGGAGTCGAGTCGGGGGTTGATCTCGCTGGGCAGCTTGAAGCGACCCATCGGCTTCGTGCCGACCAGCAGTTCGTAGAGCATGACGCCGACGGCGAAGATGTCGGTGGTGTGATCGACGTTGGTGGAGCTGACTTTCTGCTCCGGCGACATGTAGGCGAAGGTGCCCATGACCACGTCGGTGGAGGTGGCTTCGCTTTCGGGAGTACCGACGATCTGGGCGATGCCGAAATCGGCCACCAGGGCGTTGCCCTGACGGTCGACCAGCACGTTGGCCGGTTTGATGTCGCGATGGATGACGCCGTTTTTGTGGGCATAGTCGAGCGCCTTGCAAACCGACACGATAGTTTCCAGCTTGGTGCGCAGAGGGACCCGGTCGGCGGCGATGATCTCTTTGAGGTTGGTGCCGTCGACGTACTCCATCACGAAGAAATAGCGCCCGCCGGTCGAGCCGCGGTCGATGATATGCACGATATTGGGGTGGTTCAGCCGGGCGATGACCAGCGACTCGCGCTCGAAACGCCGGACGATTTCCGGGTCGGTGCAGAGTTTGGGGAAGAGTATCTTGATAGCGACGTCGCGGTTGAGCGATTCCTGCCGGGCGCGGAATATCTCGGCGATACCGCCCTGGCCGATTTTACCGGTGACGACGTAGTCGCCGATCCGGACCTCCTTCTTTTCCCGTACCGCGGTTGACATTTCATGCACTCAATAAAAACAGGGACGGCCCAGTCGGGGCGGTCCCTGTAATAATCGGCAGATTTGGTCCGGATCATTATTTGACTAGAATCATTTTCCTGGTCAGGCTTTCGATCTCGGTGGTCAGGCGGTAGAAGTAGATGCCGCTGGGGGCCGTGGAGGCATCGAACTCGACCTGGTGAACGCCGGCGGCTATCGGTCCGTCGACCAGCAGCGCCGTCTTCTGGCCGAGGATGTTGAACACCTCAAGTTTGACATGGCCGGCCGTCGGCAGCGCGAACTCGATCATGGTGGTCGGATTGAACGGGTTGGGATAGTTCTGGGCCAGGCTGACGGTGGTGGGTAGGAGTTGGCCGGAGGCATCATCATCGACAGCGGTCGGCATCAGCACCATAATCTGGCCGGGGATGAACGAGGACGGCAGCTTGAGTTCAAGACCCTGGGCGTCGGCGAAGCCGATCCCCGACCAGACAACCGAGCCGTCGCCGTGGTACACCGAGTCGATGGGGATGGCGCCGTCCGGAGCCGAGGGAGACACCGTGAAATGCAGCGTCGCCAGGATGCCTTCGGCGGTCGAGAAGGTAGTCACCGGGAAGATGTTGCAGTCGGGACGGTAGCTGATCGAGACGGTGTCGGAACCGTTGTCGATCAGGCTGGTCGCAACGGTCCCGCTCGGCTTGATCGAGGCGGCGTAACTGACCGAGTCCAGCGTCAGATACGGGCTGTCGAACCTGAGCGGCAGTTGCATGCCGGCGATGGCAATGTCGTTGCCGATGAGTCTGACGTGGACCCCGAAGCTGCTGCCGGGATGAATCTCGACCATGTCGACCATTACCGTACCGGCGAAACCGGCGAACTGCGCCGCCGCCAACGACGGCAGGGTCACAACGGCCACGGCCAGAATCAATACCAGTCTTCGTCTCATCGGCTATCCTTTCGCTTGCGCATCGTTTTCAGCTATTGTCACGGCGGCGAGGTTATCTGCCGGGCCGCCGAGGTCGTCAAGTGCAAACGTTGTGCCCCGACTCAAACCGTGACCGAGGCCGAGGCAAGCTGTCCAGAAGCTGCACACGTGGCCGTGAGTTCAGTTGAGCGGCAAGGGGTTAACGTACAAGATGGACGAACGTCTCAGGCGGTTCTGTGATAGCTAGAAGCCGAACGGCATACTGGGATTGCGCAGGTCGCTGCCGGAAGAGGCAACGGGCTGCATGGTGAAGTTGATGCGGCGCCTGTTGCCGGGGAGGGAACTCTGTGGTAGCTGGACCTGCCTCCGTGATCGCGGCGTGCGGACCGTCACCGTGTGCGGAGTCGAAGAGTGACGAGCAACCAAAACGTCATACTTCGACTTCGCTCAGTATGACGTTTTGTATCTACTCCCAGTCGGTTTTGATGTTGACGAACATGGTCTGGTTGTTGCGCCAGACGAACAGAATCAACTCGCGCGGTTTGCTCTCTTCGACCTGTTCCATAGCGGACCGCGCCTCCTCGACCGAGTTGATTTCAGTCTCACCAATGCGCTGGATGATGTCCCCAAATTCCAATCCGCCGATATCGGCCAGTCCGCCCTGACCCAGATCCGAGACAAAGACACCGTTGAATCTCTCAGGGTCCAGGTTCAGATAGAGGTAATCGTCGAAAACCAGATCGCGCACTTTGAATTCGAGGTTCTCGTTTTCATACTCAGGAGCGTCGGTTGCGCCGATGGGCGCCATCTCCAGCGTAACCGCAAGAGTGAGGGTGTCGGCGCCGGCGTCAGTCAGTCGCAGGACGGTCAGCTCAACAGCCGCACCCGGCCCCATTTCAGCAATGCGACGCTGGAAGATGGCCAGGTTCTCGTCGCGGTCCACTTCAACGGGCACACCGTCGACCATGATAATGACATCGCCAACCTGTAAGCCGGCCTTGATAGCAGGAGAGTCCTTCATGGTCTCGTTGACGATGATGCCGCCTGATGCGTCAAGCTTCCAGTATTCGGCGATGTCTTCGGTCAGCGCTTGCAACCGAATGCCCAGCCAGCCGCGCTCATCTCCCCCACGGGTCGGCGGGTCGGCGATGACGCGCTTGAGACGGTCAGCCGTGATCACGCCCAAGAGCGGCACCCCGAACTGCCCCAACGCCTCCATCAACCCGCCGGCGTCGCGACCGGCCGCCGAAGGGTCGATCAGCGTACCGAGCACACCGACCGGCTCCAGGTTTTGGTCGAACAGCACGGAGGTCATTTGCAGCGGATGGAAACCGACCGTCAGCGGAAAACGGTCGGGCGTCTGAATCATCGACGAGACCATGCCAATGTCGGCGGCAATCGGCGGGTCGATGAACTCAGGCAGCAGCATATACAGCGCCAGCCACTCCCCTACTTCGAACTCGCGTCGATCTTTGAATTTGACCGGTTGAAAGGCTCCCTCCGGGGCGCCGACGATTCTAAGAAAAGCGATCCCGGTGAAGCGATCGACCCCGAGATACTCGCCGTCATAAGAGTCACCATCGAGAGTCGACACCTCCGCGCTGGTCGGTGTGGCGGTAATGCTGATGCCCGGCATTTCGGCCATGAGTCCGGCGCCCGAAAGATCGCCGCCGTTGAACATCACCAGTCCGTCCGCCGTGACCACGGCGCCGAGATACCGCTCCCGCTGTTCCGAAGAATGGATACCGAACGAGATCTCCAGTTCCATGTCGACGACCACGGTGTGCTCTGCGACTTTCTTTTGCAGGCGCACGAAATCGAACTGCTGCGCTAGACCCGACGGAACCATCCAGGTCAGGGTCACCAGAAGCCATCCGACGACGGCCAGAGGTTTCAAAAGGGTTCTTGTGCCGGCGTTACTCATCGCTTGGGTCTCCCTGTTCTTCGTCGATTTTCAAGAGTACGAAACGCCGGGCGCCGCCGCTTTTGACGGTCAAGAGGATTCGTTGCTCGCCGGCCTCGTCAAGCCGATGATAGAGTTGGGTGAAGTCCTCCAGGCCGATTACGGAGAAGTCGTTCACGTGCAGGACTACGTCGTCGCGCCTGAGGCCGCCTTGATCGGCCGGTCCCACTCTCTTGACGCCGACGACATAGACGCCCGTGGTGTCATCAAGCTGGTCCTCGATCTGCATCTGTCGGGTGATGGCCTTGACGGTGAAACCCCAACTTTTGCACTCGAAATCCTCCCCCTGCAAATCCCCCAGAAGACGGGTCTGCAGGTTCATACGGAACTCCTCATCACCCCGGAGCACCTTCAACTCGATATTGCTGCCCGGCGGACGGATGGCGATCATGGCGTAGAAGGCGGGTAGTTCCTCGACAAAACGAGCCGACACCGGTTCACCGTCGAACGCCAGGATAACGTCGCCCGCTTTGAGGAACGCTTCTTCAGCCGGGGAGCCGGGGTCTATCGATGAGATCAAGACGCCGGTGTTGACGTCGGTGCCGAAGTGATTCTCCAACTCCTGCATCGCCTGGCAGTGCAGACCGATCCAACTGCGGGTGACCCTGCCGTCGGCGATGATGGCCTGGGTGACCTCGCGGACGACGTTGACCGGAATGGCGAACCCCAGATTATTGGCGAACATGGTCGCCCGCGAGTTGATGCCGACCACGCGGCCGTTCATATCGACCAGGGGTCCGCCGGAATTTCCCGGATTGATCGCGGCGTCGGTCTGTATCCAGAGATTGTAGCGTCCCGTTCGTTCGCCGGACGGCAGTCGCACGTCGCTGGAGAAGTAGCGGTCCTTGGTCGAGATCACTCCGGCCGAGACCGATCGCGACAAAGCCAGCGGCGAACCCATAGCCAGTACGTACTGGCCGACCTCGATTGAGTCCGAGTCGCCGAAATCGGCTATGCTGATTTGTCCGTCGTAATTGTCCAGTTTCAGCTTGATCACGGCGATGTCGGTGGGGGGATCACCGCCCACGAACTCGGCCGGCACCACTTCTTTGTCACTCAGGGTGCACAGGATTCGTTCGGCTTTGCCGGCCACGTGATAGTTGGTAACGACGTAGCCGTCGGGGTGGAAGATGACACCGGAACCGACAACCGACTGCTTTTCCAGTTCACCGGTCCGGTAGTTTTTTATCACCGGCTGAATATGGACAACCGCCGGCATGACGCGGTCGCGCGCCCGGTAGATTTCCATTTGAGCCGCGTCCGCCGACCGGACCGACGGCGACCACAGGATCATCAAGACTGTCGCTATTACAAAGGGTCTGTTCATCAGCACTTCCTGTTCGGGTACCTTCTCCAAGCCGCGATTCATGACGGCGCCATCTTCGACACCGACATCACAACGTGTAACGCCGGATCGAGTATACCGGTTTCTTATACTCAGAGGCAAGTTGTTTGTGCCCGCATCAGTTTTCAAGCAGGGTGACTCGTGAATAGACTATAGGCTCAGTCGCGGAAGTAGATATCGACCGAGCCGAGGCCGACATCGATCTCCAGAAGAATTCGGACGTCGGCGGTATTGTAGTCGTCGGATTCGAAAACACCGTCATCAACCTCGTCGAGATGGTCGTCATGGAGGTTGACCGAGGAGAACCAGCCGGGCTCGCCGGTTTCGATCCGAACCGGCACATCGGTCGGCAGAACGATCTCCCCTGACCCGAGACCGATGTCGATCGAAATCTCCGATTCGCCGGTGTACCGGCCCTTGAAGTCAAGCTCGAAGGATCCCGCCCCGCCGTCGAAGTTGAACCGCTCGAAATTAGCGTTGCCCAGATTTCTGAAGTCGAGCGAAGCGGCGCCGGCATCGATGTCCAGTTCCTTCATCCGCTCCGGGTTGGGCTGCGAAAAGTCCAACTCGCCGGAGGCGGCGCCGATTTCAAGCTTCAGTTCCTCTATCGGTATGCCGCCCAAGTCCAACTCAGCGTCGCAGGCGCCCGCTTCGATCTCCATAACCATGGGATAACGGTTCGACAGGACTACTTCCCAGAGGTTCTCCTCGGTATCGACGTTGCGCTTGCGCAGCAGTTCCGACTTCACGAGCAGGCGGCCGGCGCCGCCGCGGACGCTGTAGTCGACGGTGCACTCGATCCGGCGCGGATCGTAGTCGACCTCAACGGTGGCGACTTCGGCCATATCGGCCGAAGTTAGAATGATCTCCCCGGCGCCGAACTCAATGGCTACGTCGATCCTCTTGGCCCCCTCAGCGTCTATTTTCTTGGAGAGATGTTCCAGACTGTCGGCGACAGCCGCAAGAGCAATGGTCGCCGCGAGTGCGATTGCCGATACGAATGTGCGCGGCACCATAGCCAGGACCTCCATCTTGTCAGTTACTCTTCCGACCCTATATACGTTGGCTGCGGGGTCATGTTTCATCGCCGGCAGGCGCGCTGCCGGTCGGTGGCGTGGGGACCCGATCCTGACGTAACGGCGGGGGCGCGGGCGGCGGCGGCTCGGGGGCTCGTTTGGCCTGCTCCATCCAGTCGCGGTGAGAGCGAAAGCCGAAGCGAGTGAGATAGGCCGCGCCGGCCCCGGAGACTATCGGAAACGCCGAAATCAGAATCGCGACTACCAGGAAAAACACTCCCAGCCCCTCGGCCGCGCCGCCTGGCGATCCCAGCAGAGCGGCCGACACGAACCACGGACTCATCACCAGCAGGATGCCCAGCAGGGTCCGAAACAGCCTGCTTCTGGCGCCGCCGAGAAACCTGCGGCTGACGAGGCGACCGATCATGTTACCGAAAGCGATCATCCCCAGGACCGCCGTCAGGACATAAGCCAGCGGCACCAGCGGCGTCAGCGGAATGCCGACAATCGTGATGGCGACCAGCACGACGGCCGGTCCCAGCAACAACCAGAGCGCGAAACCGAGAAAGAAGGTCTTGACTTTGCCGGTTTCAACACAACAACAGACGTTCTCCACCTGACGAGGCGCTACGGACAGCAGCAAGAGGCCGGATATCAGCAAGAAGACGGTGAATGAGGCGACGACGATAATGCCTTCGGCCGAAAAAGGCGCCTTGAGATCGATCTCGAAAGGAGAGGCCCTCTCGATGATCCGACCGCCGACAAAACCTCCCTCACGCACCACCACGGTGGGCGCCTCGACGTTTCCATCGACGCGCCCCGTTTCGGTCACCAGCACGCGTTTGTTGACTGAGGCGACATTACCGGTCACCCAGCCTTTGATGGTGACGCGCCCCAGCACGGTGATATCGTCGTCGACAAATTCGTCGTAGCCGACCGTCACCGGCCTGGTTTCAAACGGCTTGATCCAGATTTCTTCCGTGCAGCGCTGTTCAATCGGAATCTCGCTGTCTCCATCGAGGCCGGTCCGGTCCGGTCGGGGTGTTTCGTCGGGTTCGGGCAGACCCAGGACGAAGACTTCCCGCTCAAAATCGTAGTGCCATTCGTAACCGGCGGTATCAACGGCGATGACACCGCCATCGCTAAGGTGGATCTCCTGGAAAACCGTATCAGAAGGCCGGGAAGCTGTGTCGCCGGACGCGGCAAGACTGGAGGACATCGCCGCGACGATCGACGCCAGGGCGGTCGACCAGACGGTAAGGACGCGTGCATGCCTCAGCATCTCATCAACTTCCTATGTCGGTCACGCCAGCCTAGTAGGCGGCCAGAGTGACGTCACCCGAGTTTGAGCTCAGTTCGATACGCGTTCCACCGCGTCCGATAATGCCCTCCAGGCGGTGAGCAGTCATCGCCTGCACCGCCACGGGCAGTTCGGTGGCGATAACGCCCGATTGGCTCTGCATCGTGAGAGTGCCGGCGGACCTCTCCGGCACCGAAAACACGATCCGTCCGGAGACGGTCTGCACGAAGAAATCCCGCGGGCTGTCCAACTCGGTTTTTACGTAAACGTCGCCGTTCTCGCTCTCCAAATCGACGGCGCCGCGCATTTGCTGAATCCTGACGGTACTGGAGAGCGACTTGATTCTGATGTCTCCCTCCACCCATTGCAGACTGATCTCACCCTCGCCCTGCCGTAAGGTCAAAGGTCCGAAAAGAAACTCGCCGCTCGTCCGGCCCGAACCGTTGTCGACGTCGATCGGGCCTTCGATGCCAGCCAACTCGATGTCCCCCGACTTCTGTCGAATCTTGACGGCGCCGACCAGCGACTCGCCCTTGAATCCGCCATGTCCATTCTCGACAGTGACATCGCCTTCGACCGACACTACTTCAACCTCCGCCGCCTGGCCGAGAATCGTAATCCTGGCAAAGGCCGGCGCCGTGATGCGGTAGTCGACGTTACCGTAGTGAACCGCGCCCCCCTCGAATTCCTTACCCCGAAGAGACTTGTCCCGGTCGCCCAGCGGCAAGTAGTTGGTGATGATTTTCACCTGATCGCCACCCTGTTTCACGTCCACTTGTATCAGGTCGGCTATGCGTCGGGCATCCTCCCACTCGTGACCCCAGACGCGTTTGATACCCTCGATAACCAGCCGGTCTGTACCGCCGCGGGTGACGTACACTTTACCGGCGGTGAGAGACAACTCCAGATCGACGGGGGCAGTGACTTCGACCGATCGCTCGAATTCAAACCAAGCCTCGGCCGCCGCTTTTGAACCGAGCAGGCCTGACGCGAGAGCAACCAGCAATGCAGGGCCGATCAATTGTCGCCTGACCATGGGCAGTCCTCCGGGGTCCGTCTCAGATCGCGTTCTTCAGCTTCTTCTTCAGGAGTTCGCGCGCTCTGAAGATCCGTGCTTTTACCGTACCGACCGGTATGTTGAGAAGATCGGCTATTTCCTCGTACGATTTATCGTCCTTGTGCCGGTAGACGATGACCTCGCGGTACTTGTCGGGCAGCGACTGGATAGCTTCCTCGATCGACAACCGCTGCTCCTTGCGCTCCAGTTCCCGACCGGGATGGTAGGAGTAATCGGGGACGTCGATCTCTACCTGGCCGTCTTTGGTTTCAACCTTGCGGTCCAAAGAAAGGGCCTGAATCCGCTTCTTGCGCAGAAAATCGATGGAGCTATTAGCCGCGATCTTGTACAACCACGTCGAAAAGCGGTACTCGGAACGGTAACTGGCCAACGAGGCGAATGCTTTCATAAACGTCTCCTGCACCAGATCGTTGGCGGTTTCTCTTTCCCGCACAATCTTGTAGACGATCTGGTAAACCGCCGAGCGAAAGCGGTGGGTCAGTTCGGTATAGGCTCTCTGGTCGCCATCAAGAGCCCGGCTTATCAGCGCCATCTCGCTTTGAGGCAACGAGCTGTTGTTTTCTTCTAGCAACTACGCGTCTCATCCGACGTGGTTTCACTTCCAGTGAACTATGATATAAAACCGACCATTCACTAACAAGCTAAAAGGCGGGCAGGCCCTATTTTGTACCACTGCCCTCGATGTTCCACAACGCGGTTCCATCAATCCGAGGCTACTTATGTCCAAACGTTGAACAGTATCTTGGCGGCTCTCCCCCGTCGAATTCAATGGTTGACCACTCGGCATATGCGACGTTCGACCATGGCGCATAACTGCTGCCGATTGCGCCGCTTCGTCCTTTTCCGGTCAGTAGAAATGCGGCCGGTGAAATCGCCGTAGGCCCATCGGCCGTACCACAAAGTAGCCTTTTCTTCTTGGTACCAGGCAACCGAAACGGCAGGTTTCGCCAGACCCTAATGGGCGGATTGAAAGACCCTCGAACACGTCATTGCAAGGTCGCCGCAGGCGACCGCAGCAATCTCATACGTTGTGCCAGGCAGACAGTTGAGATCGCCACGCCTGCCCTTAAGAGCCATTGGTGGCCGGCAGGTTCGCGATGTCATTCATTGGACCTGTTCAACAAGCCCTATTCAGCAGGTTGCAGACGGTATATCATGTTCATGAAAGCCTCGGTCATGACGCGGGCCGTGGAATCCGGTCCGGTGAGTTTGAAATACAGATCACCCTGAGGACCTTCCACCGCCACGGCAATCAGACGGTGCGCGTCCCGCGCAGGCGCCTCTTCCCGATCAAACCCTGCCGATGGAGGATTGTAGGTGCCTAACATAGACAGCACGTGCGCGGTCATGCCGCCAACAACGCGATCATGACGAATGGCGGCGGAGTACCGGTCGCGGCCGTCGGCGTAGGACATCTGGTTGATCCACCGATCCATGATATCCTGCCAATTGCTTCCTTCTGCGCCGAATTGATACACGGCCATCTCGGCCCCGACCGTGTCGCCCAGGACCGGGTCGTACTTGTAGAACGCCTTCTTGTCACCGGATGGGTCCAGAGCGTGCCACTGGGAAGCGGGGTTGAAAACCACCCCGGCTATGGCAACGGGCGGTGTGTTGAGGTCCCAGGGGATATGGGTGGGCTGGTACTTGATCTCCATGCTCTCGACTGAATCCTTTTGCTCGGTTTGGTCGCTGCCGGGAGCGACCGCCGACACCTTCTCACGCCCGTTGTTCTCAGGTTTGTCGGCTGTTTTGTCCGACGAGCAGGCCATTAGCAGCACGAATGGCAAGAGAATACCCACGGCCGCCCGGCGCATTAGACTGGTCTTGCCAAAGTTCTTGTTCTCCAAAACGTATTCCTCAATGAATAGAGCCAATAGGCGTATCATAGTCTTGGTCGTCGTATTCGCTCAATTATACAGTCGGGCATGGCTTCCTACAACCGTTTTTGCCGTTTAAATCGGGGCGCCGGCATGGCGACGCCTCAGGGTCGAAAGCAAGCTGGAATCAACCCTCAAGTTTCAAGTAAGGCACGGCGTTTATGGCCAGTTCACTGGGTCCTTCCGCCTGAAAGCGATAATAGCCGGCGGCGGCGATCATGGCGCCGTTGTCGGTGCATAACGCGACCGAGGGGTAGAACAGCCGACGACCGACAGCCGCCAACCGCTCGGCCAGCAGCATGCGCAGACGGCTGTTGGCCGCCACGCCGCCGGAGATGGTCACGTCGATCAGATCGCGTTCGAGAGCGGCGCGCACCGTCTTCTCCACCACCACCGCCACGGCCGCTTCCTGAAAGGCTGCGGCGATATCGGCCCGGTGTCCTTCCAACTCCGCTGCCGGCAGTTTGTCCAGATAGAGGGCCACGGCCGTTTTGAGGCCGGAGTAGGAGAACTGGTAACTCTCATCCTTGAGCATCGCGCGTGGGAAGCGGTGAAAGGATGGGTCGCCCTGTTGCGCCAGTCGGTCGAGCCGTGCGCCGCCGGGATAGCCCAGCCCCATCAGTTTGGCCACCTTGTCGAAGGCTTCACCCAATGCGTCGTCTCGAGTGCCGCCCAGAACATCGTAGGAACCAAAGTGACGCACTTCGACCAGCATGGTGTGGCCGCCGGATACTATCAAAGTGAGATGGCGCGTCTTAAGGTCGGGATGCTCCAACAGGTTGGCGGCGATGTGACCCTCGATGTGATGCACGCCCACGAAGTGCTTACCTGCCGCGAAGGCCAGACCCTTGGCGAAAGTCAGCCCCACCAGCAAGGGTCCGATCAGTCCCGGCCCCAGCGTCGCGGCAATAATGTCGATATCGCCAAGCGAGACATCCGCCTCGCCCAGGGCCTGCCGATACACGGGGATGATCTTTTGCAGATGAACGCGACTGGCGACCTCCGGCACGACGCCGCCGAATCTGGCGTGGTCGGTCTGGGAGTGGATCACGTTGGACAGGATCTCGCGACCGTCGCGGACCACGGCCACCGAGCTTTCATCGCAGGAAGTTTCGATGCCGAGAGTGAGCATGGCTAGGGGCGGCTGATCGCCACCGAGTCGGCCGAGACTGATTTCAGTTTGAACCTTGCCGGACAGCCCACTTTCAGGGCGGCGCGGCCGGAACCGTCTCGCTGAATAAAGTCGGCCGAGGCCACTAAAGCGGAGGGATCGAGCGCGTCAATATCGTCGGGCGGACCGGTCAGGACCACGGTGACATGCTGTGGCCGACAAACCGCCGGTTGGTCGACCGGGACGTTGTACAACACTACGGGGACGGAATCGAACACTCGGGTTTTCACCGGCACCACCTGCACCTTGACTGTTACCGAGTCCGGTTCCAGTTTGATGCCGTGGCCTGCCGGTCTGGCCAGGGGCAACGAAATCTCAAGGCTGTTGCGTAGTCCGGTCAACTCCTTGTGCTCGGTGAAGACGGTCTTGAAACCGCTCAGCAGCGAGCGCGGGCCGACCATCTTGACTTCGGCCGGCTGCGGTAAAGAGATCGACGCCACCGCGTAGCCGTCGTCGGCCGCGGTCACCAGGTCGGTCTCGACCGGCCGCATCACCTCCGAGGTGCGGTCAATGTACAACTCCAGCACGCTGGGTGAAATAATCTCATCGAGTGAGATGAAGCCGGCCCCGGCGGCCAACGACGTGTTGGCCGGTGTCAGCGTCAACTGATGCCGCCCCGAAGTGAACGCCACGGCGTTGACGCGCACGCCGTCCTCACGCCATTTGGAGCGCAACAGTTGTTTGCCGTTGGCCGACACCACCACCGTCACCGAGTCGGCCGGAAACCTCACCAGGGAAAGATCGTCGTCGAGGTTGATGACGGTGATCGGCAAACGGAGTTGATAGACGTAGGTCTTCTCTGTGGCCACATGGAACCATAGCAGCAGTCCCAGAATCAAAGCCACGATCTTGAGCGTTAAGTTGTCGAACAGCGAAACCACAACACTCCTGCCGGTTTTCTCGGTCCCGGTCGAGTCCGGTCGAGTACAGGTATTCTAACGAATCGGTTAGCCGCAAACAACAAATAATGCGGGGAAGTAGGCCAGGCGGTCAGTCGACTCGCGAAGGGTTGTTCCACCAGAAGCGGGTAAGGCCTTCATCGCTGCCGATCCAAAGGTAGTCGCCATCGAGGAGAAGAGCGTACAGGTAGTTCGACGGCAATCCGTCCAGAGTGGTGAAGCGGCGCTGCCGGGGTTTTTTCTCGGTATAGTAGATCAGTGTAAAACCGTCATCCGAAGCGGCCGCGACGATCCGGTCATTCATGGCCAGCGCCACCACCGGCGAGGTGCTACGATCCGTTTGCATCAGTAACTCGATGTCACCGGTACGACCGTTAGCCCACACGACGCCGTCGCGCGCGGCGAAGACCGTCCCCTGCCGCCAGGCGGCCACGGCGTATACGTCGCCGATCAGGAAATTATTGGGGTCCACGAACTGCTGCCATCGTCCCGTGCCCAGGTGCAGTCGATAAACGCCTTCCGACGTCGTGACCCAGAGCAGCGAATCGACCCGCAACAGATCATATACCGACAGCAGACTAAAGCGGCTGGGGAGAACGTAGTCGGCGGAATCCCCCGAGGGGGTGGCCACGGCCAGTCCTTCCTCGGTGCCGACAAAGAGGGAGTCGCCCACCAGTTCCAGGCAGTAGACGTTGTAGTGCGGAAGGCCGTTGTGGGTCGAGAACTCGCGCGTCACCCGCCCTAAGGCGCGGTCAAAATACAACAATCCCTCGGTCGTCCCAAGGTACAGAATTTTGTCGTTGACGGCCAGGCAGTTCACATCGACCACCGGAAACTCGTTGAACAGATCCGGCTCCACATAGCTGAAGGAGTTGTCGAGAGGATCGAAAGCAGTGACGCCGGTGCGCGAAACGTCGATCGCTGCGCCACCCATCCAGAGCCGCCCGTCGAACCGGTAGATCGTGGTTACGTGGTTCTGGATCATCCCGTAAGGCAGCGGTTCGATCATCCGCGAATTAACGGCGGCGGCGGCGGCGCCGTAACCCAAGGTGCCGAGCCAGAGGTTGCCCTCTCCGTCATCGATGACATCAGTGATCGCGAAGTAGCGACCCTCCGGGTCGATCAGTCGGCCGTCGCCGGGATAATGAAATCCGGGGGGCGAGAACATGGTCGCCGGAGGGTTTACGTGGACCGAACTATTGTCGACCGTGGGCAGCTCGGTCAAGGGAGACCAACGATCAAACAGCGAGTCATACTCGAACAGTCCCGTCGGCGTCTCAGCGTAAAGACGGGTGTCGAATTCATCGACCAGCACCCGCACTACCTGCTCACTGCCCAGCCCCTCGCCGCCGGTGAGCGGGGTCTCCCAGCGACGGGTGATTTTGTTATAGCGGGTGATTCCCTCGGTGGTTGCGAAGTAAACGTGTTTGAATGAACTGCTGACGGAGTTGACGTAGTTGAAGTCGGCGTATGTAACCACCTGGTCCTTCAAGATATCTGCGAAGGTGGTAGCGGTCAGAAGCAGCAAGCTGAGACAGCATGCCGGGAGAGTGGTGCGGCGCAGTCGGATCATTCCGAAACACCTGCCAGAGCGTCGAGAGCGGCCGCGCACAACAAAGCCGTGCCGTACACCAGCGCCTGCTCGTCGACGATGAACTGAGGCGAGTGCCACGGCCGCACGGCGCCGATCTTGCGGTTGCGGACCCCGAGACGAAACTGCGCACCCGGCGCCAACTGCAGATAGCGGGCAAAATCCTCGCCGCCGAGAACCATCGGCGTGGTGACCACCCGGCCTTTGCCGAACATGGCCGTGAAGTTTCTCCTGAGGATGTCATTGGCGTGGGGATGGTTCTCGAGGACCGGATATCCCGGCATGAACGTCACCTCCCCCTTGGCCCCCCGCGCCCGACAAACCGCCTGAACGGTGCGTTTGATTCGCTTCGGCAGTTCCTTCGCCGCTTTATCCGAGAGCGCTCGAGCCGTACCGGCCATGGCGACGTGGTCGGCAACCACGTTGCGCGCCACACCGCCTTCGACGCGGCCGAGCGTTATCGCCACCGGCGACATGGGGTCGATTTCGCGCGCGACGACAGTTTGCAGGGACTGGATGACCTCACCGGCCGTCACGATGGCGTCCACCGTCTCGTGGGGTCGGGCGGCATGGCCGCCCCGTCCGTGGATGACCACGTCGAAATCGGTCACCGAGGCCATCGTAACGCCGTCGCGCAGGCCGATCCGACCGGTAGCCACGTTGGGGTCTACGTGCAAACCGAAGACCATCGAAACCCCGTCCATGGCGCCGTTTTCAATCATCGGCAAAGCCCCGCCGGGAGGAGCCTCCTCGGCCGGCTGGAAGATAAAACGGACCGCTCCTGAGAATGAGTCCCGCATCTGCGCCAGTATTGCCGCCGCCCCCAGGGCAACAGCCATGTGCATATCATGACCGCAGGCGTGCATACAACCGGCGACCCTTGAGCGGAACTTCAGGTCCGTCTGTTCAATCACCGGCAGGGCATCGATATCGGCCCGCAGAGCCACCGTCGGTCCCGGTAGTTTACCGTCGATTTGAGCCAACAGACCGGTCTCCATCCGGACCGGAAGCAGCTTCAGACCTAGAGTCCGCACCGTTTTTTTGAGATATAAAGTGGTCTCATGCTCGGCGTATGAGAGTTCGGGATATTGATGGAGATGCCGACGCCAGAAAACCTGCCGGCGGCGCCAGCGCCTGGCGGCTTTGAGGATGTTATTGCGGTTCACTTCCATGTGGGGTGCAACAGCGTGCGGTCAGGCCGGTCTCCCCATGGCTTCGCTTCCTCCCGGGCGGTTTTTTTTATCAAAACGCCGTTTGTGCTTGTTGGCCATACGATGCGCCAGCCGCGCCGGCTCCGGCTGACGGAAACCGCGTAGACAGCGCTTTATGATGTCGAGCGCACCGGGGAGATCGCACAGATGGCCGGGTGAGATGAAAATCGGTTTGACGCCGTCTTTGCTGCGGAAGGCGACGCCCACTTGGCGGGAATCGAGTATTATCGGCTGGCTGGAGCCTTTGGTCTCGGGCACCTCCCGATGATGCCCGCTCAACAGCCGGCGACAGCAACCTATGGTGGGAATGTCGAACACGACCCCAACATGACAAGCCAGCCCGCAGCGCAGCGGATGGGCCGTGCCGTGGCCGTGCACGATCAAGAGGTCCGGCGTTTCCGTGAAGTTGTTCAGCACCTGGCCGACAACCGCACCCTCCCGGAAATACAACAACCCCGGGACATATGGGAAGCCCGGCGGCCCCTGTGCGAAGACCCGCTCCACCTCCCTCAGTTCGGGGAAAGTCATGATGACGCCGCAGCCGTACAACATGTCTCCACTGGAACCGTACACGGTTTCGACCGCGCCGATCAGGCGCGGCTCCTCAACCAACGGCATCAGCCGAACCAGTTTTGCGGCCGCCTGCTGAAGATGACCCGCCTCTACTTTCGACTGCGGCCAAGGATGAGGATTGCGCGCGTGCACGGTTCTACCAGTCTATCGTGTCAGATGCAATGCCTGAGTTTAAGTCAGCACTCTACTCACTACCCACCGAGAGGCGAGCGCCGCCCGGCGACCTAACAGGTCAGGTTGGGCGCTGGGAACACAGCAGCTTGATGCAACCGGCCCGTATTGTACAGCCATCAGCACCAATCGGCGCCGACAGCCGCTATCCTTACCGCCAAGCGCCCTGCGGTGCGAATAGCCATCGAACTTATGATAATATAGAATCCACAACGGATCGGAACAAGTCTTTTGTCGGCGTACTACGAAACGGTCCGCCGCAGCGGCGAAGAAGACGGGCGCCATCGCTTCACTGGATCCGCAAACGGAAAAAACCGCGGTGCGTGTAAACCTCGGCCAGTTGCTCGATCTGCGCCACGGTCACCCAGGGTTGGTCGCGGTCTTTGGTCAACAACGGGATATGAAAGTCGCAGGCTTCTTCACAGCCGCAGGCGATGGCGAAGAGACGGTCCCCCCGGTCGTTGACCAGCTTCACTAAGACGATGTAAACCCGACCCTGCCGCCCGGTTTCATCGTGGGCGATAAACAGATCGCCCGGCGACAAATCGCCGACGGCAACCGTGTCACAGTTGGCCACCAGGCTGCCGTACGAGGTCAGGTCCAGACAGGTCATCAGAAAGCGGTAGTACTCGCGCGGGCTGGGAGGACGCGGCTCGCTCGGCTGGAAAAACGGCTCCATACGGTTGTTGAAGCGCAATTCGCCGCCGAGGAAATCCTCGTAGCGCAGGGTGGTCCCAGATTTGGGTACGACTCTGAGTTCGGGCTCGCGTTGCCGGTAAAACAGCCACTCGCCCAGTATCCGCACCGGAATGGTCTTATCGGTGTGCCGCTCACCCTTCCACGGCAGGTGCACGGCCCGCGATATTTCGTCCTTTTCGTACTGCTTGCCGCCCTTCCAATGACCGACCGGCTTCCACCGATGCCACAGCGGAAAATGCGACACCCAATTCTGAAAAGGCGTCAACTCCGATGAATCCGGTCGATGAAAACCGTCGGGCAACACAAACTCGGTCTCAAAAGTGTAAATCGTGTCCTCCATGGTCACAAAGGGATAATGCTGGTAATACCACTTGAGAATCTCGGCGGTATCCTCGGGCTGCTGGGCGGCCGCTGACCCGGCGACCGACAGAACGGTCAGAAGAGCAGTGGCGACGCGAATCATGCCTGATTGTCTCCTTTCAAATCAATCCAGAGTCTTTCGGCGCGACGAACGTGGGGAATCGCGATCGATCCTCCCACCACCATGCCGATGGCCATGACTTCATCGAACTCCTGGTCGCTAACGCTCATCTCATGAATCCGAATAGTGTGATAGGTGATACAATCATCACAGCGCAACACCAGCGACGCAACCAACCCCAATAGCTCTTTAGTCTTGGCATCAAGGGCGCCGTCGCGGTAGACGGCGCTGTCGAGGCTGAAAAACCTCTTGAGGTTGACGTTATCGCGCGACAGGACGATTTCATTGAGTCTTTCTCGCTCCTGCTTAAACTCTTCTACCGACTTGGCCATGTCTTTCTCCCATATTTTTCGGCGAATATACTCCTGGCCGCCGCTTGGAGCAACTCCAAACGCCATCACGGCAACGAAAGCTGTTGACAAGAACAACCACACGACCCCATAATGCACAGGGTAATTACAGTCTACTCCAACTGGAAGGATAGCCCATGAACCCGAAGGTCGCGCTGCTGGCGCAACAATACCGGATCAACCGCCTCCTGGTGTCCGCCGCCTTAAAGGATCTGGCGGTGGTGAAGATCGAGGCGCGCATCGGCGACGAAGGCAATTCCATGAAGTGGCTGGTCGGTCACCTGGCCTCGTCGCGCTATGTCCTGGCCCGCCACCTCGGTGTTGACGAGGAGAATCCCTACGGAGGTCTGTTCGCGCGCGGCGCCGAGGTGAAGCCCGAGAGCGCTTACCCGTCGCTGGAGGCGATTCGCACAGCCTGGGAGGATATCGCCGAAAAGGTGGAGCGACGATTAGAAAAGCTGTCCGATGACGACCTGGCTGCGCCTTTGGAGGGGCAGTATCCGATTAACGATGGGACGATTATGAGCGCCATCGCTTTCTTGTCGTTGCACGAAAGCTACCACGTGGGGCAGCTTGCTTACATCCGTCGGCTGCACGGCCGGGACGGGATCGTGGGGTAGCAGCGTAGGGAAGGTCTGTCCACAGACCTGCTTCTGCCGGCAGGTTTGAAGACAGACCTACCCTATATGCTGCAAGGCCTCGCGTCACCCTTCGGCTCCGAGCGAGATGACGTTGAACGCGCACGAAGGGCGAAGAACAGACTTGCCTGTGGGCGGCTGACGGCCCCGTCTGCCCCTTTTTTCTGCGTCCAAAGCAATACCCCGCCCAGCATGGAGAGCCGAACGGGGTTTGATACTGAGTTGTCCGTCTACGGTCAGCGCCGGGAGGCCTACGCCTGCTCGCCGCCTGCGGGCGCCCGCAGGTCCATTATACGGTTCTCCAGAAGCAGAATCTGATCCGGCGTCCGGGCCATTTTCACCATGCTCAAAAGCTCCTTGGCCGTGGCTACTTCCTCGACCTGCTCGTTGACAAACCAGATCAGGAAATTGTGCGTGGCGTGATCTTTGGCCTCCACGGCATAGTCGACGCACTCGCTGATGTTCTTAGTGACCTCGATCTCGTGATCGACCGCCGCCTGCACGATGGCTTCGACCGAATCCCACCGATGGGGCGGCTCTTCCAGGGCTAGCAGCTTCACCTCGGCGTCCTGGTCAAGCAGATACTCGGCGATTTTCATCGCGTGCATCTGTTCCTCGGCGCCCTGCGCGGTGAACCACTGAGCGAACACCTTTAAGCCCATCATCTCAAGGTTGAAAGCCATCTGCTGATAGAGCCAGTACGAATAAAACTCGTACTTGACTTGAAGGTTCAAGCGGTCGGCTACTTTCTGGGGGATCATCATGTTCCGTCTCTCCTTGTCATCATGTTATTTTTCATTTACGAACGCCGTACGCGGCGACTGGTTCCCAATTTTGTCAATCAACTGAGAAAATCAAGAGATTCCTTCGAAAAGTCGAGTCACTCACGGGGCAGACTCCCGGCCTGTTGCCCCTCCGGCGCCACGGACCTACATCAAAATCACCAGTTTGCCCATCTGCACCCGGCCGTCCGGCGACTCCACCGTCCAGTAGTACAGGCCGCTCACGATCATCTGAGTGTTGCGCGTGATCAGGTCCCACTCATGGTCGCGCGAG
>Ga0214473_10000926_pt1 | contig 40057 bp, 35 predicted proteins | sample RVTome_7_FD_203509 | JGI IMG/M metagenome (GOLD analysis project Ga0214473, IMG submission 203509) | Soil microbial communities from uranium-contaminated site in the Upper Colorado River Basin, Wyoming, United States - RVT98D197 | ecosystem: Environmental > Terrestrial > Soil > Contaminated >...
AAATATGGTGCTTTTGGGAATGCAAGCATTATGAGGTTGGGAAGAAATGGAGCCGGCAAGTGGAAAAGAATTGTACATGAATACTGGGACATAGCCGGCAGAACTAAAACACTCAAAACTGAAATTTTGCATTATCCCCATCCCTCTTTAAAGGAATTTGTTAAAAGCATTAACAATTTTTCAACACTCCACGCCAGGGCTCTTAGGCAGGAGGGCAAACGCGCAAGCTTAATAAAAATAGTTATTTGGCCTTACGGCAAATTCGTTTACAATATGGTATTTAGGCTCGGGTTTTTGGACGGAATGGATGGATTTGTAGTGGCTCTTATGATGAGCTTTAATTCTTTTCTGGCCTGGAGTAAGGCATGGATAAAATAAAATCACCCGGTTTGGCGGAAAAAATACTTTTTTTATACCTCCTTATTTTTCCTTTTGGCCAGCTTTTGGCGATAAAAGCCCAATTGTTGGGTGCCAATATAAGAATTCATTCAGGGGACCTGATTGTACTTCCATTTATAGCAATTCTATTATCGAAAGATATATTACGCCCTAAGTTTTTTGAACATCTAACGGGCATAATTCTGCTGGGAATTTTTGGTCTCCTTTTTTCTTTATTTATATTCAACTCCTCAGGGGTTGCGGTTGGAATCCTTTACTTTTTGAGAGCGGTTTCATATCTGGGCTTTTTCCTCGCAATTTACAATTTGGTTAGTCAAAAACCTGATTATAAGAAAACTCTTTTTTTATCCTTAATTCTAATTTCTCTGGTTGTGGCCATTTTGGGACTTGTCCAATATATTTTTCTTCCGGATCTTAGATTTTTGTATTCCTTTGGATGGGACGACCATCTTTATCGCCTAGCAGGCACGTTTTTGGACCCGGGATTTACCGGAATTATTCTTAGTCTGGGCTCGCTTCTTGCACTCTGCCTTTTTATAAAAGAGAAAAAGACAATATTTTTTTGGGCGATGGTTTTATTGAGCTTATGCCTTCTTCTGACATATTCGCGCGCAAGCTTCCTTGCCTTTTTGGCGGGTTTAGTAGTCATTTTTATTAAGTCGAAAAGGGTGGCTGCTATTGTTATTGGAGTGGTTTTTTTATCCTCGACCCTAATTTTGCCTAGACCCGAAGGATACGGGGTGAAACTGGAAAGAACACATAGCATAGTTGCCCGGATACAAAACTACAAGGAAACTTTTTTAATTTTTCGGCAAAGCCCTGTTTTTGGTATTGGGTTTAATAATATGTGTCAGGCCAAACAAGTGTTTTTGGGTCAAAAAGACATCGATTCACACGCCTGTAGCGGTTCCGACTCAAGTTTTCTTTTAATATTGGCGACGGGGGGGGTAATTGGGCTTATATTAATTTCATATTTAGTAAAAGGGATTTTAGGGGAATTAGACAATTCATTATATTCAATTGCGCTTTTTTCCGCACTGTCGGCTGTGTTTGTCCACAGTCAGTTTGTAAATAGTCTTATTTACCCGTGGGTTATGGGTTTTATGGCTATTTTAGGAGCCTCGGCTTTGGGAAAACCTTCTAGAGGGAAAAAGTTACCTTGAATGATTTCTCTGTTTGATTTCCTGCTTTGTCCAGAGCTTTTAGGTTAAATGTATTTTCTCCTTCCGAAAGGGTTGTCGCGAAGGCAAAAGATCCATCTTCTTCTACTAAGACAAAACGATCATTTATGCTAAGTGACGACCCGGGGTCGGTTGAACCCTCAATTACGAGCTGTCTTTGTTTGGAACCAAAGAACGAAGAGCCGTCGGAGGGTGAACTAATTTCGAGTGAAGGTTCATCGTCGTCGAAGATAATGGACACAGCGTCCGTTTTCTGGCTTTCGTTTCCCGAAGAGTCCTTGGCTGAGGCCCTTAGTGTGTTTTCCCCTTTGTTGAGTTCGAAAGTTCGCCTGAATGAACCTTCATTATTGGCTACAACCTCTTCGTTCTCACCGTTAAATATCAGGATGACAGTTGCTCCCGGCTCGCTTTCCCCTAGGACTTCTACCGACATCTTGTTTGTTGCCTCAGGTAGCGGGTCGAAACGAGGAGGAGCTGGGGGTGTAGTATCGTTTATTTCCACAGGTTCTCCGCTTTTTCGAAGGTCCGCCAAAAAGGCAGCAAATTTTGCTACGGTAGGAAGTCCGAAAATAAAAACACCAAAAATGAGAACTATTGTAAAGCCTCCAAGCAGTACCGCCGTTCTGATATTCCTTTTTTCTTCGGTGGTTCTTAATCTAGAATAAAATCTGGCCATTTGGAGCCAGGAGTGGGATTCGAACCCACGACCTCGGCTTTACGAAAGCCTTGCTCCACCAACTGAGCTATCCTGGCGCAAGCTATTATATCAGAATTTTCCGAAACTCCGGGCATTCAGGGTGTAGAGAACGTCATAACGTTCAGAACCTTAAAAAGTGAAAAAGCCTTAATATTTTGTAATTTGATTGAAGTTTTATTTAATTAATACCCAGTGAACTTCTCGCTTCTCACCTTTCCTGAAGAAATATTTAGGTTCCCCAAAACTTGCTCCATAGCCTCAACCATAGGCGGAGGGCCGCAAAGCCAGAAAGTAGGATTTAATGAGGAGTAATCGGGGATAAGCTTTTTTATCATACCCTCATCAATTCTGCCGGTTAAACCTGTCCAGCCGTTTTTGGTTTTCCCGGGTTGGGAGACCGTAAGATAAAGCTTCAAATTTTGAGTAAGGTCAGCATAACCTTCCAATTCCTTCCTGAAAATTATCTCCTCAGGAACAGAGCAGGAATAGATAAGAATAATTGAGGCCACGAGGCTTTTATCCAGGGAGTACTTGATAATGCTTCTAAAAGGGGTTATTCCAATTCCTCCTGCGAGAAGCACATGCGGGCCTTTTTCGGCCTCATCCAGCACAAAGGTGCCGTTAGGTCCTTCTCCTTCTATAGTTGTCCCTATTTCTAATTCATCTAGGGTCTTTTTATATCCGGACTCTTCCCTGATTCTTGTTGTATTTCTGATAAGAGGTGGCTCGGTGGGTGAAGAAGATAGAGTAAAATGTCTTGTTGCCCCGCGGGGATCAGGATAGTTGAGTTTCGGGATGGTAAAGTAGAAGTACTGTCCGGGCAAGTAGTTCAGGGGCTTTTCTGACTCCCAGAAGAAAGATTTTGTGCCCTTAGCTTCCAGTCTTTTATCCGCAAGCTTTAGCTTCATAAGATTATCCTACCACAGATATTAATTGATGTTTTTAAGCAGACTTTTTTGGAGGTTGGCTTTCTCTTGCCTCTCGGCGTGCGGCGATTTTAGAGCCGACATCTCGGAGAAGTGATGCAGGGCGTAGCAATGCATAAGTAGCACTGAAATTTCCTGTGATGAGATGCTCCATTGCCTTGCGGCTCAGCATATCAGAAACTTCATATAAAACCTGTTCAGGTAAAAGCCTTTCCGGCGTGCTCATTTTTTAGGTTCAAGTATTAACGCCTAATTTTTCCTGGTATTTGGAGCTGATTTTTGAAAAAGTCAGAACCTCCTTTCGCGAACCCTAATCTGTCGCAGCCCCGGCTCGAACGTACTGTAATTTAGTTCTGAGAGATAGCAAACGGGCCTATTAAAATCAAGGTGGCTAATGTTATCTTCACTATGTAAGAGATTGGCAAATGTAATCTGCCCAGTTTGAACCAGGGGTACCATTTTGTTTCACTCGGGTTCCACTTGGAAAGAGGATAGGAAGGATTAACTACAAACCACATAAAATCCTCTAATGTTGTTCCCAGCAAAACAGCTGCAAGAAGAAGCCAAAAAAAGCGCCAGCTAAACCCAGCTATAAGCAATGGGAGAACTATAAACACAATTGGCGCAAAGATTAAAAATGCCCAAACATGGTACGCGGTGTATGTATAGCCTCGAGGAAGATTGATCCGCCACCACTTAGGGTTCCATTTCCACCCGGTATCGCCTTCCATGTAGGCCTCCCAAAAAGACCATGAAACAAAGGCAAGCTGTATTACCAAAAATATCAGAAGTTCTTTTACAGACATAAGCTTGAGATTCTCCTTGTGAGCGGGATACGGGAGTCGAACCCGTCTCCCTACCTTGGGAAGGTAGTATTGAGCCGATCAACTAATCCCGCTTTTAACGAGACTAATTATACCATTACAGCGTTTATTTATCTGGGTAATATTAAGATATTCCCAACGTGTATAACGTTGGGGTCTAGTAATTTATTCTCTCTGGCGATCTCTACCCATTTATACCCGTCACCATAGGCTCTTACAGCGATATTCCAAAGACTATCTCCTTTAGAAACAGTATAAGTGCTTCCTGTAATCGAAATTTGGTCTGTCGTTATTGGATTGGAAACTGTAGCTCCCTTGGCTTCAACGTTAGGAATCGTAAGAACTTGTCCGGCTTCGATCAGACCAGGGTCTGATAGCTTATTTTCTTGAGCAATATCAACCCAGTTGTAACCTGATTGAAAATAATCTTCTGATATTTTCCAGAGCGTTTCTCCCTCAGCCACAGTGTGTTTGGCGGGTAAACTTTTAAGTCCTTCAATCTCAGATGTAACGCCTGAGGGGAGAGTTGTGCCACTTTCCTGGCCCCTGAAATAGTTAACTATAAGAACACCGACAACAACAATTACCAATGCCCCCAAAATCATACTGACAGTGGATTCGTTTAGCTTTAAAGCTTTAAGGATTTTTTTTAAATTCAATCTACTCACCACCCTTCGAAAAAAACTTGAGGGGTGGCAGCCCCCAAAAGGGCAGAAGAATTTGTACCTGGAATTTAAACTATAAGAGGATTGAAGTCAAGGGCATTTTAATAATCTTCCGGTGGGGGAGTGGAGGTTGTTCCACCTTTTAATGTAACTTCTAAATCATAGAGGAATCTTTTTATATCTGATTTAATCAGATCAATTGCGGTAGTTTGGGAAAAAGTTTTAGTCCTGTCTGGCATTAGTGCCTGGATTTGGGGATCAACTTCGCCTCGCCATGCATATCCGCCTCCAGGCAGTCTAAATCTTCTCCAAGCACTTGCGTGATTTTCGACGTCAGATTTGGGCGAGCCTTCTTTCATATGCGGGGTTGACGGGACTCGAACCCGCAGCCTCTTCCGTGACAGGGAAGCGCTCTGACCAATTGAGCTACAACCCCCCGAGCAAAGCGATGAAATTATAATATAAAACCCCAGATCGAACAAGGTGTATGTTAAGATATTTTAGAAATGAAACTGTCCAAAGATATGACCAATAATCAAATTGCGGAGCTTCTTAGGGCCGTGGCTGCTTCTTATCAACTCAATGGTGAGGACAAGAATAGATTTAAAATAATTGCTTACCAGCGTGCCGCCGATGCGGTCGAGCATGAATCAAGCGAGTTAAAGGATCTTTGGGATGAGGGTAAATTGGAGGAGGTGCCAGGAATTGGCAAAAGCATCGCCTTGCACTTGGACGAGCTTTTTCGAACGGGGAAATCAAAGCATTTCGAGGAAGTAATGAAGGGTCTTCCGCCGGCGATGTTTGAGCTCATGGAAGTACCTGGAATAGGGGCCAAAACGGCCTACAAGCTCGTAAGTAGGCTTAAAATAGCATCTTTAGACCAACTTGAGAAAGCGGCTAAAGAAGGAAGGGTTGCCGGGATTGAAGACTTTGGCCAGCAGTCCCAATCCGACATTCTCAGATCAATTGCCGAGGTCAAGGGACGCACAAAAAGGCACCTTCTTCCGTATGCTGCCAATATCGCCGACGAGGTAATTAAGTGGATTAATTCAAACCCGGCTGTTAGGGAGGCCAACCCTCTTGGAAGCTTGAGGCGAAAGGCATCAACTGTGGGAGACGTGGATATAGCGGTTGCAACCGATAAGCCGAATGAGGTACTTGAGCACTTCGTTAAATATCCAAAGGCCCAAAGGGTGCTTGAAAAAGGAGGCCGGACGGCCTCAATCGTTGTGCCTGGAGACATACAGGTTGACCTTATGGTTCAGCCTCCCGAGGCCTATGGTTCCCTTCTTCAGCATTTTACAGGGTCCAAACATCATAACATTGCCTTGAGGGAATATGCACTTAGGAAGAATTTGAGCCTTTCTGAGTATGGAATACGCAAACGCGGTTCCAGAGGATTGAAGAAGTTTCGGGACGAAGAAAGTTTTTACGGCTTTTTAGGACTGGATTTAATTCCACCTGAACTTAGGGAAGATACCGGAGAGATTGAGGTAGCGGCTGATCACAAATTGCCGCGGTTGGTAGAGATGCAGGAGATTAGAGCAGACCTTCAGATTCATTCAAGCTTTGATATTGAGACTAGCCACGATCTGGGAGAATCGTCAATGGAGGAAATTGTTAGAAAAGCGGAAAGTATGGGATATGAGTACATAGCCTTTACAGAGCATAATCCAAGCAGAAGCAGGCATTCAGAGCCGCAAATTATAAATCTGCTGAAAAAGAAGAGAGAAACGGTTGATGAAATAAATTACTCGATTGGTAGAAAAAAGTTTTCACGAATAAAAAAAGTATTCAATAGCCTTGAAATTGACATACTTCCCGAAGGTGGATTGCCTGTCCCGGATAAAGGAATGGAGACCTTGGACTTTGCGCTTATCTCGATACATTCAAGTTTTAGGCTTGACAAAGGTGATATGACAAAAAGAGTTTTTTTGGCTCTAAACCACGACAAAGTAAAAATATTCGCACACCCTTCTGCGAGGAAATTGAACGAGAGAGAAGCAATTGAAGTTAATTGGCAGGAAATCTTTAGCTATTGTGCCAAAAATAACAAGTGGTTGGAAATAAACGCCGACCCGGCGAGGCTTGACCTTCCCGATTTTCTGGTTAGGGATGCGGTGAAAAAAGGCGTTATGTTGACCTTGGGCACTGATGCACACCATAAAGACGCCCTTGAAAATATGCAGTTCGGGGTAAGTGTGGCGCGGCGCGGTTGGGCAACAAAGGAAAATATAATAAATACCCGAAGTTTGGAAGAGTTTGAAAAGATGATAGAATAATCGGGTAAAGATAATAAAGCTGTGTATTTAAATTTTGGAAGGTGGTGATAAAAAATGATTTGGCTTTTTATAATAATTTTGGGAGCTGTTGCCATTTGGGTAGTTTCGACATTCAATTTTTTTGTTTCCAGTAAAGCCAGAATTAAGGCGGCTGTACAGGAAATAGGAAATCAACTCAAAAGACAGGCCGACCTTATTCCTAACCTCGAGGCTTCAACCAAAGGTTACCTTAAACACGAAAAAGGAATTTTTGAAGATTTAACAGATGCCAGGAGGGAAATTGCGAAAGCGGTTGAGTCGGGAGATGTCCAAAAGATGTCAGATGCCGGTGCCAAGCTGGCTGGTGTTTTACCCTCATTTAGGATAGCCGTAGAAGACAATCCTGAGCTAAAGGCGTCAGAGGTGGTTTCTAAACTTATGGAGGAGCTTCGAGATACATCCGACAAGGTAATGTATGCCAGAAGGTTGGTAATAGATCTTACTGCGGATTATAATGTGCGACGAGTAACAATGCCGTCCAATATAGTTGCAAACATGTTCGGGATGGCAGAACTACCGGGCTTAATTACGCCACAGGAAGGCAGTCACGTAGAGGTAACGGACGCTGAAACAAAGACGCCGAAGGTAAGTCTTTAGTCCTTAATGCAAAATATCTACGAGGTAGCCTCTTCCAATAAAAGGAAAAGCTTTCTAATTGTAGTTTTTTTTGTGGTCTTCGTGGTTTTGGCCGTCTATTTCATATCCGGCGCTATGGCCTATTACTGGGGATATGAAACCGGAGGGCTTGGAACGGCAGGCCTTGCTCTTATAGTTTCGGGGTTTATGGGCTTTGGGGGGTATTATTTTAGCGACTCAATAGTTTTGGGAATTTCCGGTGCAAGACCGGCCGATAGGAAGCGTGATTTCAATTTCTATACAGTGGCCGAAAATTTAAGTATTGCGGCCGGGATACCTAAGCCTAAACTTTATGTTATAGAGGATACAGCACCCAATGCTTTTGCGACGGGAAGAAATCCGGAGCACGCAGTGATTTGCGCAACAACTGGACTTCTTCAAAAGCTATCGCGGACCGAATTAGAGGGGGTTATTGCCCACGAAATGACCCACATACGTAATTACGATACCCTGCTTATGTCTGTCACAGCGGTTTTAGTAGGAACAGTTGCGCTTCTTGGAGACTGGTTGATAAGAGTAAGGTGGCGCGGCAGGTCCGATAGGGATTCCGGCTCAGCCGGAGCAATAGTTCTTCTTCTGGGCATAGTTTTTGCAATACTTTCTCCACTTGTGGCTAAGCTTATTCAGTTGGCAATATCCAGAAGGAGGGAATTTATGGCAGATGCGGGTTCCGTATCAGTTACCAGGCAGCCAGACGGTCTTATTTCTGCGCTTGAAAAAATTTCTTCAGACGTCGAACCGCTTGAGGCTGCCAATAAAGCAACGGCCCATCTCTATATTGTTAATCCCTTTAAGGGCAAATCCAATTCGGCGGTAGGATGGTTTGCTAATCTTTTTAATACTCACCCTCCGATAGGGGAAAGGATAAAAGCGTTGCAAACAATGGTTTGATAGCAAGATAACCTCAAAATCCAGGGTTATATCTTGTTCCACTACTATATCAAAGAAATATGCATCGCGATTGATTTTGGTAAATGGCATAATAATAGCGAAAATAGCTATTAGAAAGGTGGTGAATAAATTATGGCAAAATATGTAGACGGATTTGTACTTGTAGTTCCAAAAGACAAAGCTGAAGAATACAAGAAAATGGCAGAAGGCGGCCGCGATACGTGGATAAAGTATGGCGCGCTTGAATACTATGAATGCCGAGGTGATGACCTTGTTCCACAGGAAATGGGTGGTGAAAAAGCGCGTGCATTTCCTGAAATGACTGGAGCAACAAGTGAGGATACAGTTTGGTTTTCTTTCATAGTCTTTAAATCCAAAGAACATCGAGATGAGGTCAATGCTAAAGTGATGGAAGAAATGAGCAAGAAGATGGAAGGAAACAAAGATATGTCCATGCCTTTTGACATGAAACGAATGGCTTACGGTGGTTTTCAAGTTGAAGTAGAAGGATAGAGAACTGACTTAAAATCACGAAGCCGCTCTCAGTAATGAGGGCGGTTTTTATAAATTACGCAGAGAAAATGAGGTTCTAACGTCGTCCATTAGACGGACCCCGAAGCTAAACCTTGTAGCCGAAGTTTACGCGCGCTATTATATGGCCAATGGCAAAGCTCAACAAAAAGGATGTAGAACACATAGCTCAACTTGCAAGATTGAACCTGACAGAGGCAGAAATATTACGTTTTCAAAAGCAGCTTTCCGAGGTAGTTTCGTATGTAGAAGAGCTTTCTGAAGTTGACACCTCCAAGGTCCTGCCGACTAGTCAGACTACAGGGCTTACTAATATATTTAGAGGGGACGAAATAGACAAAGAGGGATTTTCTCAGGAAGATGCCACGGGCGGCACCAAAAATTCGCACAACGGATACTTTATTGTCCCGCAAATTTTAGAGAAGGGAGGTAAGAATGGCTAATCCTCCTTTGACAATTTCCGAGACACAAAAAGGCTTAAAAGCTAAAGAGTTTAGCGCAAGACAGTTAGTGGATTCATATCTGGCAAAAATAGAACAAAGGAATCCTGAGCTGAACGCTTTTCTAACCGTTTCGCGTAACGAAGCTTATTCTCAAGCCGAAAAGACAGATAATTTACTTGCAGGGGGCGGCGACGTTTTTGAGAAATATCCCCTCTTAGGTTGCTGCGTATCCCACAAAGACCTTTTTTTGACTAAAGGAATAAGAACAACCGCAGGGTCCAAAGTCTTGGAAAATTATATACCGGCTTATTCATCCACCGTTGTGGAAAGGTTGGAGAAGGCTGGCGCAATAACACTAGGAAAGACCAATTGTGACGCCTGGGCACACGGGGCTTCTGGAGAAAATTCAGACTTTGGACCTAGTAAAAACCCCTGGAATACAAAATATGTGCCCGGAGGTTCCTCTTCGGGTTCGGCCGCAGCTGTTGCGGCTAACCTGACCCTTTTTGCAACAGGTACGGATACGGGAGGGTCAATAAGACAACCCGCTTCTTTCTGTGGAGTTTATGGCTTCAAGCCTACCTACGGAGCAGTGTCGCGATTCGGAATTATCGCAATGGCTTCATCATTGGATTCGATAGGGCATTTTGCAAGAAAGACTGCAGATATTAAAAAAATATTCGAAGTTACGAAAGGACAAGACAATAAAGACTCTACCGTCAAAAACGGACCCTATCTTAAAACCCCGGCAAAATTAAGAATAGGGATTCCAAAAGAGTATTTCGTAAAGGGGCTATCAGAAAACGTTGAACAAGCGGTAAGGGGTGCCGCCAAGGTTTTTGAAAATGAGGGAGTAGAAATTGTTGAAATAAGTCTTCCGCATACCAAATACGCTATCTCGGTTTATTACATAGTACAGCCGGCAGAAGTTTCTTCTAACTTAGGTAGATATGATGGAATAAGGTACGGAAATGACCGCGCCTCATTCGGTGATGAGGCCAAAAGACGAATAATGCTGGGAACCTATGTGCTTTCAGCAGGCTATTACGAAGCCTATTACCTTAAGGCCATGAAGGTTCGCTCAAAGATAATTGCAGATTTTGACTTAGCCTGGGAAAAGGTTGATACGATTCTTGCGCCCGTTTCTCCAACCCCTTCATTTTTACTGGGTGAAAAGACTTCTGACCCTTTGCAAATGTACCTTGCGGATATTTTCACCGTTGCCGGAAATTTGGCCGGCATTCCGGGTCTTAGCGTTCCCTGTGGTTTTACCAAGGAGGGTTTGCCTCTGGGTTTTCAGCTTTTGGGGCCGAGATTTTCTGAAAATACCTTGTTTGAACTTAGCGCTCTTTACGAGAGGGCGACATCTTATTCTCCGAAGGAGGCTAAATAATGTGATTGCAGAATTTAAAAAAGTTTTGTCTAATCCAAATTTTGTTTATCTTTGGATGTCACAGTTACTATCACAACTTACAATAAACGTTACGAATTTCCTTTTTTTGCTGAGGCTATTTTCAGTTACGGGTTCAACCATTGCAACGTCTCTGCTTTGGATAGCTTATGCACTCCCGGTTATGTTGGTGGGCCCGTTTGCAGCGGTGACGGTTGATATGTTTGATCGAAGGCAGATGCTTATGATTACAAACCTTTTACAATCTGCCTCCATTTTCTTTTATGCTTTATTGAAAAACCCCAGTATCTTTCTACTTTATGGCCTAGCCATGGTCTACTCCTTTTTAAATCAGTTTTATGTTCCTGCGGAAGCCGCGTCCCTTCCGTCGGTCGTTTCCAAAAAAAGTCTACCACAGGCCAATAGCATCTTCTTTTTAACCCAACAGTCGTCTTTGGTCCTGGGGTTTGCCATCGCGGGACTCTTGAATCATTTTTTGGGTTTTTCTGTTTCTCTTTTTATGGGTGCGGCATTTTTGTTCCTAGCTTTTGTGTCCGTTGCCTTTTTGCCCCCCCTTAAGCCATCGGAAGGTCTGCCGAAAAATTTGGAGGAAGGTCTTACGGACTTTTTTGGAAGAATAATCGAGGGTTATAAACTAATTAAGGGCAACCGTCAAATTTTAATGCCCCTGGGTCTACTTTTGGGGCTTAACGTTTCCCTTGTTATGTTGGCAATCAATATTCCTAAGATTGCCCAGGATATGTTGGGTCTTACAGGAAGCCTCGGCATGATTTTTCTGGCGGTCTCAGCGGGTTTGGGAGCAGCCTCCGGGGCACTAATCATATCTAAATTAATAAAGCTGGGGTGGCGTAAAAAAAGAATGATAGAAAATTCACTACTTGTTTTAGGTGTTTTTATTTTTATTTTTGTTTTTCAGGCGACATTTTTCGCCGGGTTTGTAAAAAGTATCTACTCGTTTATTAGCATATTTATTATGGGAGTTTGTTTTATAGGAATAATTATTCCGTCACAGACTTTTTTACAAGAAACGGTTCCTGGGGGTTTTAGAGGAAGGGTTTTCGGAAATTTCTGGTTTCTGGCAACGATATTAACCATATTCCCCGTACTTTTTTCGGGAACGATTTCGGAGCTGTTTGGTATTAAACTGATGTTTTCTCTTATCGGCTGTATGGCAATAGCCTTTTTCGCCATTTCTAAAAAATACGGACAAGGGGTTTTGGAAGGAGGGATAAAAAGTGGATGACCTGAAAGCCTTTATAGGGCTGGAAGTTCATGTGGAGCTGGCAACCAAAAGCAAAATGTTTTGCGGCTGCAGCGCCTTCCATTTTGGCAAAAAACCCAACACCCAGGTTTGTCCTACGTGTTTAGGCCTGCCGGGGGCTCTTCCTTTCCCAAACAGGGAAGCAATAATTTCTACATTAAGCTTAGGCCTTTCTTTTGGATGTGAAACAAATCTTTTTTCTAAGTTCGATAGAAAACATTATTTTTATCCCGACCTTCCTAAGGGTTACCAGATTAGCCAATATGATATCCCGTTGTGCATCCAAGGAGCCTGGAATGGCCCTGAGGGGGAAAGGGTAAGCATCAGAAGGATTCACCTAGAAGAAGATACGGGAAAGCTGATACACACCGATGTGGACGGCAGGAAGGTAAGCCTTGTGGATTTTAACAGAAGCGGAGTTCCTCTTTTGGAACTGGTGACCGAACCTGATTTTTCAAAAACATCGGATATTTTAGTTTTCTTAAAGGAAGTACAAACGATTGTCAGATATCTTGGGATATCTTCCGCCGACATGGAGAAAGGCTCGATGAGACTCGAAGCCAATATTTCCGTGGGTAAAAAAGAGGCGGGACTACCCAATTACAAAGTAGAAATAAAAAACATAAATTCGTTTAGATTTCTTGAAAAAGCATTAAGAAGCGAAATAGAAAGACAAATTGCACTTGTGGGGGAAGGCAAAAAGCCTGCCCAAGAAACCAGGGGATACGATGAGAAAACTCAAAAAACTTTTAGCCAAAGGACCAAAGAGGAAGCACAAGATTATAGATATTTCCCGGAACCCGACATCCCGCCGATCACATTCTCCGAAAGGGTTGTTCAAAAAATAAAAGATTCAATTCCCGAGCTTCCCGGAAAGAAGTCAGAAAGATTTAGCAAAATATACAAACTTCCCGCAAGCTATATCTCATTTCTTGTTTCTGATATGTCGCGAGCAGAATATTTCGAAGGTGCCGTTAAGCTGGGAGCCGGATATCAAATATCTGCGAAATCGATAGCGGACCTTATCGTTAACCAATCATTTGACGAAAAATTTCCGGAGCCCGCAGCATTAATTAAAAAAATGGTCGAACTTACCAAAAAGCAATATTCTACCTCCGACCAGGCTGAACAGGCAGTGAAAGAGGTTATTGCGGAGGAGGAAGCGGCTGTCTCGGATTATTTAAAGGGAAAAGGGACGGTAATTGGCTTCCTTATAGGTAAGGTACAAAAGAAGCTTAAGGGCATGGGCGAGCCGGCACAAATTACTAGACTCCTGGTGGAAATTTTAAGAAAAGGGAATAGACCAAATTAAAAACGAATGTAGTAATATAGAAAGTTGATGGCTCAGAAATTTGTACACCTACATGTTCACACAGAATATTCACTTCTTGATGGCCTTTCCAAAATAACTCCTCTTTTGGCCTATGCCAAGGAAAATGGAATGGACGAAATCGCTGTTTCCGACCACGGAGCCATGTATGGTGTTATTGAGTTTTACAAAAAAGCTTTAAAAGAGGGAATAAAACCAATAATTGGAATGGAAGCTTATACCACCGATGTCGACATTAAAGAACGGCCCGAGCGAGGAAAATTTCAGAATTTTCACCTGCTTCTTTTGGCAAAGAACAATGAAGGTTACCAGAACTTAATGAAGTTAACCTCAATTGCGCACTTAGAGGGTTATTACTATCGTCCTAGGGTAGATAGGGAGACTTTGAGAAAATATTCCAAGGGCTTGCTCTGTACTTCAGCATGTGCACAGGGAGAAATAGCACAGGCCTTAATTTCCCGGGATTATAAGAAAGCCGAAGGTGTTGCCCAGTGGTTTTTGGATGTTTTTGGTAAAAACTATTTTTTAGAGATTCAAAGGCACGGCTATGCGGATTATTTGGAAGCAACATCGAGCCAGGAACTTAAGAGGGGTCTTGCCGAGATGGATGAGAACGAAGGGCAGATTATTTCTGGGGTAAAAAAATTGTCAAGACAATTTGGTATTCCAATTGTTGCAACAAACGACGCTCACTATATTAAAAAAGAGGATGCTTCCGCGCAGGACGCGCTAGTTTGTATAGCCACCGGCAAAAACGTATCGGACATAAAAAGACTCCGCTTTATAGACGCGCCCAGTTTTTACCTAAAAACTCCAAAGGAAATGGCTGCTCTTTTCTCGGATTTACCCGAAGCCATATCCAATACCTCAAAAATTTCTCGGGAGTGTGAGGTAAACATTACTTTGGATAAATGGTTTTTTCCCAAATATGAATTAACGGAAGGCAAAACCCCGGAAGACGAGCTAACGATAAGAGCCACGGAGGGACTTAAAAATAAGCTAAATAGTGAAGATGATGAAACTAAAAAAAGACTGGAGTACGAATTGGATACGATAAAAAATAAGGGCTACGCGACCTATTTTTTGATAGTCGCGGACATGGCGACCTGGGCGACTCAAAAAGGAATTGTCACAAATACCAGAGGGTCCACAGCTGGAAGCCTTGTCGCATATGCTTTGGGGATAGTAAATATAAACCCTCTAACCTACGACCTGCCCTTCGAAAGATTTCTTACGCCCTGGCGGCCGTCGCCTCCCGACATTGACTTTGATATCGCCGATGATAGACGGGAGGAAATTATCGACTATATAACCCAGAAATACGGAAAGGGAAAGGTGGCCCAAATTTGTACATTTGGGAGAATGTTGGCAAGAGGAGCCGTAAGGGATATTGCCAGGGTTCTGGGATATCCCTATTCGGTAGGAGACAGAATATCAAAAATGATTCCTCTGGGATCGCAAGGATTTCCGATGAGCATTAATAAAGCGTTAGATATTAATAGAGAACTTCAGAATCTCTACGATGCAGATTCTGACTCCAAAAAAGTAATAGATCTAGCCCGCCAGGTAGAGGGGGATGCCAGACACATTTCTGTGCATGCAGCTGGAGTTGTTATTGCGCCTAACGATATAACCGAATACACACCTATTCAACTTGACCCCGAAGGAAAAAAAATAATCACACAGTATGATATGGACGCGCTTGACCCTAATGTATCCCCCGGGGAGGCAGTTGGGCTTCTAAAATTCGACCTTTTGGGACTTAGAAACCTTTCTATTTTGGGAGCATCGATTGATATTGTTAAGAACCAAATAGGGGTGGACGTTGAGCTGGGGAACCTTCCGTTAAATGATAAGAAAACCTTTGAGATGCTATCTCGAGGCGATACGATGGGAGTTTTTCAGCTCTCAGGTTCCGGTATGACCAGATATTTAAAAGAACTCAAGCCAACGCGCCTTGAGGACCTAATGGCGATGGTTGCTTTATATAGGCCCGGGCCAATGTCTCAGATTCCTGAGTATATTGCCAGGAAAAATAATCCCGGAAAGGTCACATATTTGGACCCCAGGATGAAAGAATATTTGGGAATGTCCTACGGTCTTATGGTTTATCAAGACGACGTTTTTCTAACAGCCATCAATATCGCGGGCTATAGCTGGGAGGAGGCAGATAAATTCAGGAAGGCTGTTGGCAAAAAAATCCCTGCGGAGATGGAGAAACAGAGACAAAAGTTCCTGGAGGGTGCAATCAAAAACGGATTAACCCCGAAGAAAGCTGAAGAATTATTTAAGCTTATTGAGCCTTTTTCCGGCTACGGTTTTAACAAAGCCCACGCAGCCTCATACGGAATGGTGGCTTATCAAACAGCCTACATGAAAGCCAATTACCCGGTTGAATATATGACGGCACTTCTAACCGCGGAGTCAGGGGATGCCGAGAAAATTTCGGCGGCCATTAATGAATGTCGTAGGATGGGTATTAAGGTTCTTCCCCCGGATATTAACGAAAGTGATATTGGCTTTACCATTGTTGCTCAAAAGGGCTCTTTGGAAGGAAGGGCCATCCGTTTTGGTCTTTCGGGTGTCAAAAATGTTGGCAATGCGGCCATTTCTGCCATACTCGAAGTTAGGAAAGAATCTTTATTCTCCTCTTTTGCCGATTTTTGTAGAAAGGTCGATGCCAGACGCGTCAACAAGAAAGTTTTAGAAAGCCTCATTAAGGTTGGTGCCCTTTCCCTATTCGGTTCCCGTGCCGCCCTACTTTCTAGTATGGACAGTGTGAGACAAAAGGTGGCCAAGCCGGTCGGCCTTAAAGGGCAACAGGGCCTTTTTGCTCAAGAAGAAATCGGAAAATCCAGCAGGGTTGCATCGGGCCTGAACGTGGACGTTCCTGAATTTAATGAAGAAGAGCTTCAAGCCCTCGAGAGGCAGCTCTTGGGATTCTCGCTCTCGGCCCGTCCTCTCGGAGAGGTAATTGGGTCATTAGCCACTCAGGCTTCGCACAAGGTATTTGAGATATCTCCACTTCAGACAATCGGAGAAACGGTAAAAATAGCCGCCGTTGTTAGTGAAATAAAAATAGTCGTAACCAGAAGATCAAATCAGGAGATGGCGTTTGTTCGTATGGAAGACGAAACCGGCTCAATAGACGTAATAGTATTTCCTAGAATGTTTGAGAGAACGCGTAACCTTTGGGTAGACTTTAAGCCCCTGCTTATTTCGGGGAAGGTTGATGCTAGAGAGGATTCCGCCTCCCTTATTGTTGAGGCCGTAGAAACTCAGGAATCTCTTGCGAGCGCGCCCAAACAAGTTTTTATAAATATTCCCGGAGGAACTTCGGTTGAGCAACTCAAAAACTTAAAGGACCTTTTAGCTCAAAATTCGGGAAACCAAGAGGTAACTTTAGTGTTTGAGGAAAGGGACTCTCAAAAGATACGGCTGCCACTCAAAATCATGTGGAGCGAAAATTTAGCTTTAAGGATAAGCAGGCTTCTTGAAGAAACAGTAGTTTCCGGTGTACAATAGTCCCCTTAGCTATGTCACTTTTAATAAAACACAGTCAAATAGAATTTGGAATAGGAGACAAGATAAGAGTCGTTCAAAAGATCAAGGAAGGAGAGAAAGAAAGAAGTACTTCTTTTGAAGGCATAGTAATTGCCATTAAAGGAAGAGGGGAAGATAAGACCTTTACCGTCAGAAAAATAGGAGAGGCCAAAATTGGTATCGAAAGAATTTTCCCGGTCGGCTCGCCTACCGTCGAAAAGGTCGAGGTATTAAAACACGGAACCGAGGGTGTAAAAAGGGCAAAGTTGTACTACCTGAGGCATAAATCCGCAAGCGAGGCAGAGATAATTTATTCTAGAGCATTGGCAAAGAACAAAAAAGTACCTTTGCCTAAGGCAAAAAGGACTAAATAGCTCTTCCGTGAGAAGAGTTAACCAGGCAGGGAAGTTTCCCAAAAGTAATTTTTAAGCGAAATGGAAGTTGTTCGATTGGAAGTTGGTCAGATGGAGGCCAATTGTTACCTAGCTTATGATGAAAAAAGCAAAAAAGCCCTTATCGTAGACCCAGGAGACGAGGCTGATTTTATAATTTCGAAGATTTTGGCCCTCCAGATTGAACCAATTGCCCAAATTGCTACCCACGGACATTTTGATCACATAATGGCGGCTTTTGAGCTCGGCCTTGCTTTTAAAATTCCTTTTTTGGCAAATTTAAACGATGGGGTTCTCGTAAAAAGGGCGTCATTTTCTGCAAGTCGCTTTACCCACTCCCCCGTAATGCCCGTTCCCAAAATAGACAAGAATTTTAGCAGTGGCGATGCGATCAGCTTCGGCAAGGAAAGCTTAATTGTTATTGAAACTCCCGGACATACTCCAGGAGGAATTTGTCTTTATTCGAAAAAAGACAAGGTTTTGTTTTCGGGAGATCTGATATTTGCAGGGGGTGGGGAAGGTAGAAGTGATTTTTCATATTCCGAACCTAAACTTTTAAAAGCCTCAATTAAAAAGGTCCTCTCCCTTCCCAAAGAAACAACAGTTTATCCGGGTCACGGTCAAGAGTTTTTACTGGGCAAGTGGTAGACTAGGACCGCAAGGGTTGTATTTAGGATTTTTATTGTGATAACCTGAAAGGTATGGGCACAAATCAAACATCGGATAGGATTCTCGGTTATATACTTTTCGTATTTGGTATTCTGATAATTTTTTATTCAGCATTTAACGTTTATAGGGTTTTTACCAAAGCCTTTGAACCCGTGCAACTTTTTAATTTCCAGGGCATAGGTTTGGATGCGGCCTCTTTGGTAGGTTCAGACTTGCCCTCGGAGCAAAAGGAACTTCTTAATAAGTCCGGCGGCTCTACAAAAATGGAAATTATTCCGGGCTCTATGATAAATCAAATGTCAAATGTTTTAGCACACATTCTTCTTATGGGCTTTTTGGCATCCATCGGTTATAAGGTAGCCTCCTTAGGAATAATGATGCTAAGACCCGTCGTTGTAAAACTTCAGGGCAAAGAGGCGGTTAAGCTTGAGGAGCAGAATGTTTGAACTTCCCAAACTTTCCTACGACTACGCTTCTTTAGAGCCTTATATAGATGCCGAAACAATGCAGATTCATCATACCAAACACCACGCGGCCTATATACAGAATTTAAATGATGCAATAAAGGGAAACGAGGCTATATTTGAGGGAAAAACGCTTGAGCAACTTATAGAAAACTTACCCTCCGTTCCTCAAGGAATTCGGGAGAAGGTACGCAATCATGGGGGAGGTCACCTCAACCATACGCTGTTTTGGCAGGTTATGACGCCAAAAGGACAAAAAGAGCCTAAGGGTAAGTTTGGTTTGGAGCTCAAAAGGGCTTTCAAAGACTTTAAGACCTTTAAGGAAGAATTTACAGCCTCTGCTATGGGGAGGTTTGGTAGTGGCTGGGCGTGGCTAAGCGTGCGTAGAAAGAAGTTAGAAATATCCAGTACCCCGAATCAAGACTCGCCGCTAAGTAGCGGGGCAAGGCCGATTCTGGGGATTGATGTCTGGGAACACAGCTACTACCTTAAATATCAAAACAGAAGAGCTGATTATATCGAAAGCTGGTGGAACGTGGTGAACTGGGAAGAGGTTGGACGAAGGCTAGAGATTGCCCTCAAATAATTTCCCTCTAGCTAAAGGTACAAGTTTCGGATAGTATTTTGTCAATGAATTTTAAGAAATTGCTTTTGGAAAAAACCAAGCCGTTAAGGGCAATTACCAAGAAGTTTCCCAAAAACTATTTAAGGCTTGTAAAAATTGCAGTTCTTCTTGTATTTGCTGCGGTTTTGGGATATTTCGGAAGACCCTTTCTTTTCGTCGCTACCGTAAATGGGCAGCCCATCACTAGATGGGAGCTTATCCGGGAGCTGGAAAAACAGGGAGGTGCACAAACCTTGGACAATTTGGTGGCTAAAGCACTTATTTTCCAGGAAGCTAGAAAAAAGGGAGTTGAGGTAAGCAAACAGGAAATAGATTCTGAGATTGCGCGAATAGAAGTATTAGTTTCCCAGCAGGGGACTACCCTAGATGAGGCATTGGCGCAGCAGGGTCAGGGTAGGGATGAGTTAGTTGAACAAATAAAGGTGCAAAAGATCGTCGAAAAACTTCTGGCAGATAAACTTGTTGTAAGCGAAGAGGACGTGAAGAAATATTATGATGAAAATAAAGATTTCTACGGAACAGACGCCAAGTTCGAGGATGTTTCTGGCCAAATAAAAAGCCAACTTTCTTCTGAAAAGCTAAGCACTTCTTATCAAAGCTGGGTAGCCGGGTTAAAAGAAGGCGCTAAGGTCAACTATTTTGTAGAATATTAAAGCCAGTTCGTGTACGCCAATATTTTATCTTTCGAAAAAGGCCAGCTAACTTCAGTTTTGTTAATTTTAGTATTGTGGAGCATTTTTTGGAAAGGGTGGGCTCTCTGGAAAGCCGCACGTGGAGGTCAAAAGTATTGGTATATAGCTCTTCTTTTAGTCAATTCATTGGGAATTCTGGAAATCATTTTTTTAATCTTCTTCCAAAAAAAGCCTAAGGCCAAGTGATATAATGGGTCAATGCTGATATTGGGTATAGACCCAGGAACCGCAACTACAGGCTTTGGACTTATTAAAAGCGTAAGCGGGAAAGTTGAAGTTTTAGACTTCGGGCTTATTGAAACCGAAAAGGACGGGTCTCCGGGAGCAAGATTAGTTTCCATTTACGAACAAGTTCAGGAAATTTTTGAAAAATATAGGCCGGATGTGGTGGCTTTTGAAAGACTTTTTTTTGCTACTAATGCAAAAACTGCTATGGCTGTAGGGCAGGCGCATGGGGTGATGATTTTCGCTGCAGCGCAAGCGAACCTTAATATCTTTGAATATGCGCCAGGGACTATTAAAAAAACCATTGCCGGCGACGGCCGTGCAGACAAAAAGGTCATGCAAAAGGCCGTAAGGGGACATTTGGGCGCAAAAGTTAGGAGTAGAGCAAAAAAAAAGACGCATTTCGACAATGCAGCCGACGCTTTAGCTGTAGCCTTATGCCATGTCTATAAGACTAAACCTTTATAATTTCGGAAAGGGGGTGAGAAAATGGGGCAGTTTAAAGTAGGGAAAATTACCCACTATTATGACAAAATTGGGGTGGCCGTCGTTGAACTTAGTGGGGATTTGGCCGTCGGGGAGAAAATAAAATTTGTACGAGGAGGGGAGGACCTTTTCGAACAACCCATCGAGTCAATACAGGTAGAACACGAGCAGAAACAGTCTGCTTCGAAAGGTGAGACTGTAGGTTTAAAGGTTATACAAGAGGCGAAAGAAGGGGCGGACGTTTATAAAATTCAGTAAGTGCCCTATGCCAAAAAAGAAGCGTGGGGTAAACTGGAACAGAGCTTACGACGTAAAAAAAAGATTGAGCCTTTTGGTCAAACTTCTGGAATTAAATTGGATTCAACCTTCTAAGGTTTTTTGTGTAAGGAGTAGTGGAACCAAAACTCGAGCAATCGCACGAATTTGGGGTTTGGCAAGTGTCTGGCAACTTGCGCTTGGGATAAAACCAGCATATATTATCGAGGTGATTTCTGAAAAATACGATAGGTTAGGGGAGAAAGAGAAAGATAGAGTCTTGCTTCATGAAATTTCTCACATACCCCAAAATTTCTCGGGCGCACTACTTCCACACATAAGAACAGGAAAAAGAAGTTTTCACAGTAGACTTGAAGTATTAGTCGCACAATATAAAAGGAGAAGTGAATGAAAATCCTTGTAGTTCATGGGGAAGATACGGTTGCAAGCAGACAATTCGTAGAAAGTACAATAAGCACTTCGTCAAATAAGGGACTGGCGAGCGTCAAAATATCAGAAGATTCTTCATTTGTGCTTAGCGAACTGCTTTCTTCGGGCAATCTATTCACGCAAGAAAGTTTATTTATACTTCAAAATGCTTCCACTATACCCCCCAAGGAAATTAGATGGCTGTCCAATAATTATAAGAGGTTACCGGGCGAGCTTCTTATTTATTCAGGCTCGACCCTTTCTTCAGGAGTTTTAAAAAATCTCTCAGGCATAGCCAGTATCAAGGAATTTAGGATGCCAAAAATACTTTTTTCTTTTCTTGATTCTTTTATACCCGGCAATGCCGGTGTCTGCCTCAGATCTCTGCACCTTATATTAAAAAGGGAGCCACCAGAGTTTGTTTTTGCAGTCTTGGGAAGACACTTAAGGGACCTGTATTGGGCGGCGGTTTCACCGCAAACTTTGGGTTATCCCTCCTGGCGGTTGTCTAAACTCAAATATCAGTCGGGTAAAATTGGGGAGGCTAAACTTAAAAGAATAATAAAATCGATGGCTAGAATTGACCTTGCAGCCAAAAGCTCGAATCAAGAACTTGTCCCTTTGCTTGACCTTCTTATTGCTTCCCAATTAGAATAAATTGTGACGGAAAAATCTTTATTTGGGACAAGTGGAATTCGGGGGCCCGCAGACACCCTATTTACCCAGCAGTTTAGTTTTGACATTGGTAAAACGTTTGTTGAGTTTTTGGCCCGACATTCAGCAACAGGCCCTGTGGCAATTGGGATGGATCCTAGGGAATCTTCCCCGCGAATCAGAAACGAGGTTCTTGCAGGTCTTGCCACCGGCGGAGTTGAGCTATACGACGAAGGGATAACCCCTATTCCTTCAATGAATTGGCTTATTAAAAATACACCCATTGTAGGAGGAATAATGATTACGGGAAGCCATATTGCGCCCCAGTTGAATGGGGTAAAGTTTTATGCGCACGACGAAGAAGTTTCAGTAGAAGACCAGAACGAAATAGAAAATATTTATTGGAGTATAAAGGATACTGAGAAACCCGACTCACTTCCAGTTCAGGTTCACATCGAGTCCCGAGCCAGCGAGCTTTATTCCGATATGCTCCTTTCCCTTGCCCACAAACCCTACCCGAAGTGGAAGGTGGGGCTGGATTGCGCAAACGGTTCCCAGTCGGTGGTAATGCCATCGTTTTTAAAAACGCTGGGGTTTGAAGTTATGGAGATAAACTGCGACCCGCAAAAAAATTTCATAGCCAGAGATACGGATACCGACGACAAGGCCCAACTTGAAAGCCTTAAACTTAGGGTTCGGGAAGAGAGTTGTGATTTCGGAGTCGCTTTTGACGGAGACGGCGACAGAGTGGTTTTTATAGACGAGAAGGGAAATTTTGTTCAGGGCGAGTATTCCTGCTCGTTAGTAGCCAAAGGTTCCCCGGGAGACACAATAGTGACAACTATTAGTGCCTCTCAGGTAGTAGATACCCTGGGAAAAAAAGTTCACCGTACCCGCGTAGGCTCTCCTTATGTAGTCGGTAAAATGAAAGAGGTTGGAGCTTCCTTTGGTTTCGAACCCAACGGCGGGGCGATTTCAGCAGAAATAATGTACACCAGAGACGGAGGAAGTATGACCGTAAAAATACTGAACCTTTTCTCGGGGCATAAAGGCAAGTTCTCCGAAATGGTGGCTCAGTTGTCTAAGTTTTACATGTTTAGGACAAAGGTGGACTATCGTTGGGAGATTAAAGACAAAATCTTAAATGAGGCCAGAAACCGTTTTAAGGGAATAAAGGTGGAAGAGGTTGACGGACTTAAGATTTGGGTGGACGAGACTACCTGGATTCTTTTTCGCTCCTCTGCAAATGCTCCCGAGTTTAGAGTATTTGCCGAAAGCAAAAACGAAAACACCGCAAAAAAACTACTGGAAGACGGTATATCGTTTGTTAGTAATCTGATTACTGCCAATGGCCAATCTTGACAATCTTGAGGAAATTTCAAAATTAGACAAGGCCAATCTTTTGGGTTCAATTGAAGCATTACCCCAACAGCTCGAGCAGGTATGGGAGGAAATTGCTTCTACCCAAATTCCCGAAGACCTTTTAAACGTTCGAAATGTCGTCGTTTCGGGTATGGGCGGGTCGGCCCTCCCAGGAAGGATTGTCGACAGCCTTATTTTAGATAGGGCAACCACCCCAATTGAGATTTCAACAGAGTACAAACTTCCAAATTATGTAGGGCCCGACACGCTTGTTGTGCTCTCCTCTTATTCGGGCAATACGGAAGAAACCTTATCCGCCGCCAACGACGCGATTAAAAAAAGAGCCAAGCTTTTTATAGTGACAACGGGAGGGAAGCTTTCCGAAATGGCCAAATCCCAGGGAATTCCTTCGTACGTATTTAGCCCCCGCAATAATCCCTCAAACCAGCCGAGGATGGGCTTAGGTTATTCTATCGGAGCACTTTTGTTTCTTCTTGGTAAGGCCAAGTATCTCAATCTGGCCAAGGAAGAGGTTGAAAGGTTGGTTTCGGCAACCAAGAAATTTGTGGAAGATTATTCCGTTAGGGTGCCACTTTCTCAAAATGCCGCAAAGAATCTGGCATCCTCTTTTAAAGGGCGTGCAATGGTTTTGGTTGCGAGTGAACATTTGTTGGGAGTTAGCCATGCCTTTAAAAATCAGCTTAATGAAAACGCTAAGGTTTTTTCCGTGCTTTTCGATATCCCCGAACTTAACCACCACCTTATGGAAGGACTTTCCAATCCCCGGAATATTAAGCCGATACTTCGTTTTTTATTTTTTAATTCGAAACTTTATTCTCCGGAGGTTAGAAAGCGCTACTTATTAACGGTCGAGGTGGTAGAAAAAAACGATGTTTCTACCACAACAATCGAGCCTTTGAGCCCATCGAAGCTGGAACAGATTTTTGAAGTTTTGGTTTTAGGAGAATACTTAAGTTTTTATCTGGCAATGCTTTATGGGTTCGACCCAACGCCGATTCCTTGGGTTGATTATTTCAAAGACAAGCTTGCTAAAGGTTAAAATATTTGTCACTATAATTAAGAATGACCGCCAAACCCCTAGTAGCCTTTTTCAAAGATATCGATAAAGAAGACCTCGAAATGGTTGGAGGCAAAGGTGCAAATTTGGGAGAAATGACCAAGGCCGGATTTCCTGTTCCCAACGGTTTTGGCGTAACGGTTGCTTCTTATGACCAATTTATGGAGGTAAACGGTATATCGAAGGAAATTTATGCCGTTCTCAGAGGAACCGACGTTACCGACTCGGATAGTCTCGCGTCCTCCTCGAAAAAGATACAAAAGCTAATTAAGACCTCACAAATTCCTACCGAGATGTCCCAAGAAATAATAAAGGCTTATAAAAAACTTTCGGGGCCCTTTAGTAAGGCCCTTGTGGCTGTTCGCTCATCCGCAACCGCGGAGGATTTACCCGGAGCCTCTTTTGCAGGACAGCAGGCAACTTTGTTAAACATCAAAGGTGAAGCAAACCTTCTGGAAGCCGTCAAGGAGTGTTGGGCTTCACTTTTTACACCACGGTCTATCTTTTATAGAACCCAGAATAAAATTCCCCACGAAAAAGTCAAAATTGCGGTAATGGTACAAAAAATGATTCAGTCTGAGGTTTCGGGCGTGATGTTTACGGTAAATCCGGTTACAAATGAGAAAGAGCAAATTATTATTGAAGCCGTTTGGGGATTGGGTGAACTTATTGTTCAAGGTTCGGTTGTTCCTGATAGATACATCGTCCAAAAAGAAACCCACGACATTTTGGCCAAGGAGATTTCTGACCAGTCCATTGCCTTAGTTAAGGTCGCTTCTGAAAATAAAGAGGTAGAAGTTCCTGAAAAAAAGAGGGCCTTACAAAAAATAAGCGACAGAGAAGTAATTGCTCTTGCCAAGCTCGGAGAAAAGTTGCAAAAACACTATTATTTCCCGCAGGATGTGGAATGGGCGAAGGAAGGGGGAAATTTATATATTGTTCAAACAAGACCAATTACAACCTTAAAGAAAATTGCCAGGGAGAAAGCTGCGTCAGAGTCTGAAGCCAAAATTAGCGGAACTCCAATTCTTTCAGGTTCTCCGGCAAGCCCCGGAATTGGGACTGGTCCGGTAACTATCTGCAAAGATCCCAGCCAAATAGGGAAAGTTAAAAAAGGAGACGTTTTGGTTTCAGTAATGACCTCTCCCGATTTTGTACCTGCAATGAAGAAAGCTTGCGCAATAGTAACTGATGAAGGGGGGCAAACATCCCACGCGGCAATTGTATCCAGAGAACTGGGTATCCCTTGCGTTGTAGGAACCAAGGTAGCAACAACGACCCTTAAGCCCGAGCAAATTGTTACCGTTGATGGGAAAAGTGGCCTTGTCTATTTGGGTGGCGAAGTCGCAACGGGCAAAAATGATAGCCCTGAGACGGGAATGAAAACAAACCTAAAAACGGCAACTAGAGTTTATGTCAACCTGGCCGAACCAGAAAGAGCAAAAGAAATTTCCAAGCTTGATGTACAAGGAGTGGGCCTTCTTCGTGCAGAATTTATGATTGCTAATATCGGTATTCATCCAAAAGAGGCAATAAAAAATAAAAAACAAGATCATTTTGTAAGAAAACTTGCTAGCGATTTGGCGGTATTTTGTAAGGCTTTTGACCCCAGACCTGTTGTTTATAGAGCAACTGACTTTAAAACAAATGAGTATAGGTCCCTCCCGGGAGGCAAAAATTGGGAACCTGAGGAGGCAAATCCGATGCTAGGTTTTAGGGGGGCTTATCGCTACGTTTCTCACCCCGAGGTTTTTGGATTGGAGCTTGCGGCAATTAAGGAAGTCAGAAAAACACATAAAAACCTTTGGCTGATGATTCCTTTCGTTCGCTCCCCGGAAGAACTTGCAAAAGTGAAAAGATTGGTTACCTCGGAAGGTCTTTTTGAAAGCCCCTCTTTTAAATTTTGGATGATGGTGGAGCGTCCCGTAAACGTTATTCTTTTAGAGGATTTTATAAAAGTTGGAATCGACGGAGTTTCGATAGGTTCCAACGATTTAACTATGCTTATTTTAGGCACCGACCGGGACAATGCGGAAGTGGCTTCCGCTTTTGATGAACGCTCGCCTGCAGTTATCTGGGCACTTGAAAAAATTATTAAAACGTGCCGAAAACACGGGGTTACGTCTTCAATTTGCGGGCAAGCTCCTTCGCAGTATGATGACTTGGTGGAAAAACTCGTGAGCTTTGGGATAACCAGCATCTCCGTCAACCCCGACTCGGTAGATAGGGCAAGAAATCTTATTTATCAGGCTGAGAAAAAATTGGCGAAATAAGGTAATGGCGACTATTTCTAAAATCTGGGCTAGGGAAATTTTGGATTCAAGAGGAATTCCTACCGTTGAGGCGGCTTGCAAGCTAGATACGGGCGCAATTGCCGTGACCTCCGTGCCGACCGGAGCCTCAACCGGAAAACATGAGGCCCTTGAGCTTAGAGATGCTGACCCCAAAAGGTACAACGGCAAAGGAGTTTTGAAGGCGGTAGCAAATGTTAATGACGTTCTGGGCCCTTCCGTATGGGGCAAAGATCCTACAAAACTTGAGGCGATTGATCAAACGCTGATCGCAATTGACGGGACAGAAAATAAGTCAAAGTATGGTGCTAATGCAATCCTAGCAGTATCTGTTGTTGCTGCAAAGGCGGGTGCCATGGCTAGAAACATTCCCCTCTACAGATGGATAAATGAACTTGCCAAAAGTCACGGTCTTGACGCAAAACTTAAAATTCCCACACCCGAATTCAACATGATTAATGGGGGTTTACACGGAGCGGGAAATTTAGATTTTCAGGAATTTCATGTTATGCCCGCTTCATCTAAAACTTTTTCCGAAGGCTTAAGAAACGGCGTAGAAATCTATATGGCCATAGGAGAAAACCTAAAAAGAAGAGGGGCGATTCATTCCGTCGGAGACGAAGGCGGATATGCACCGAACCTTTTTACTAATGCTGATGCCTTGGAACTTATTGTTGATTCTATTCGCGAAACAGATTATCAAATAGGCCGTGATGTATTTTTGGGCTTAGATGTTGCGGCCGATTCTTTCTACAAAAACGGTGAATACGTAATTCGAGACAAATCATCTCCGATGAGTGAGGATGCCATGATTGAGTTTTTTAAAACCCTAAATAACCAATATAAACTTGCGGAACTTGAAGACCCTTTGAGTGAAGATGCCTGGGCCGGTTGGCAGAAACTCCACGGTTTAATTGGAGATACCGTAATTATTGTAGGCGACGACCTTTTAGTTACAAATCCCAAAAGATTAGCCAAAGCAATTACGGAACGGACCTGTAATGGCGTTTTGGTTAAGCCAAATCAAATAGGAACTGTTACGGAAACCATTCAGGTTGTAAAACAAGCAAGGGCAGCCGGATGGCACGTTATTGTATCCCATCGCTCCGGAGAAACTAACGACTGGTTTATTGCAGACTTTGCAGTTGGAGTGGGAAGCGACTATGCAAAATTCGGTGCTCCCGCAAGGGGTGAACGCGTTGCCAAGTATAACAGGTTACTTTCGATTGAAAAAGAGCTTGGGCAATAGCCCCTTTGATGGATAACGAGCCTCAAAAGCAATTTGTCTGCCTGGCAATTCTTGATGGTTGGGGAATAGCCCCAAAATCTTCCGGTAATGCAATTTCATTGGCCAAAACCCCTAATATGAATAGGTTTTGGCTTTCTTTTCCCCATACGCAGCTCCAAGCCTCCGGCGAAGCGGTTGGGCTTCCCCGCGGGGAAGCAGGGAATACCGAAACCGGACACCTAAATTTAGGAGCGGGCAGGATTGTATATCAAGATCTGGAGCGATTAAATATGGCTATTGCGGATGGCTCTTTTTTTACAAATAAGGTTCTTCTTGGTGCGATTGACCACGCCCAAAAACATAAATCCAATTTGCACGTAATGGGGCTTGTTGGAGCGGGTGGTGTGCATTCAAACCTAGAACATCTCTACGCAATAATACAGCTAGCCGCCTCCAAAAACTTCGAAAATTTGTATTTGCATGTATTTACTGACGGTAGGGATTCCCCTCCTACTTCAGCGAAAACTTATATAGACCAGGTAAATGGCGTTTTGGAAAAAGAAGGCGTAGGACACATTGCCTCTATCTGTGGGAGATATTGGGCAATGGATAGGGATTTGAGGTGGGATAGAACCGCCAGAGCCTATTTTGCGCTTACCGAAGGCAAAGGACGTCCAGTAAAAAGTGCGGAGGAGGCTATAGAAACGTCCTATTCCCAAAATAAAACGGACGAGTTTATAGAACCTTCAATTATTACCGATTCAAAAGGTTTGCCTCTTTCCTTAATTAAGGATAATGATGCGGTAATTTTTTTCAATTTCAGAATTGATCGCCCGCGCCAGCTTTCACGAGCATTTGTTTTGGAGGATTTTACGAAGGATGGTTTAAAATCCCTAGAGTATGACCCGTACCTTATCGATTATGCCCGAAAACATATTGTGGAGGACATTTCCAGCCATGAAGCATTTGAAAGGGGGCCCAGGCTTAAAAATCTTTACTTCGTTACCATGACTGAATATTCAAAGACTTTGGTAGAAAACGGAGCTCAGGTTGCCTTCCCCCCGGAGATTATTGCAATGCCTTTAGGAAGGGTAGTTTCAGAAGCCGGAAAAAAACAGCTTAGAGTCACCGAATCCGAAAAAGAAAGGTTCATAGGATTTTACTTCAATGGCGGACAGGAGGCTTTTCCTCAGGAAGAGAGATTTATCGTTCCTTCCCCAAAAGTTGCAACTTATGATTTAAAACCGGAAATGTCGGCGCGCGAGATAACCGAGGCGGTGCTTAAATACCTAAGAACAAGACTAGATTATAGCTTTATTGTTATAAATTTTGCGAATGCCGACATGGTAGGACATACGGGAAATTTAAAGGCGGGAATTCATGCCTGTGAAGTGGTTGACGAGTGTTTGGGGAAGCTCGCAAGTTATATTATGATTGCGGGAGGCACATTAATTATTACAGCTGACCATGGAAATACGGAAGAGATGATTAATCTCAAAACCCAAGGGATTGATACGGAACACTCGACCAACCCAGTGCCGTTTATTGCGGTAAGTCAAAAGTTTCTCGGGAAGGCCCAGAATTTGCCGAGCGGAATTTTGGCGGATGTTGCCCCGACAATAGTTTCATTATTGGGGTTAACCATACCAACCCAAATGACGGGAAGGGATATGCTTAAATCCGTTTGGAGATAATTCCTTTTGCCTTAAGCCACTCTACGATGATGGGACTTAGCGAAAGGGCTATTATTGCTAAAACTACATAATGGAAATTTGCCTTGACAAAGGGAAGATTGCCAAAAAAATACCCTCCCCATACAAAAAGGGAAACCCATAAGGCCCCCCCGATTACGTTATAGACGAAGAAATGTGGGTAGCTCATTTTCGCTATTCCTGCCACAAAAGGAGCAAATGTCCGAACTATCGGGATAAATCTGGCCAGAATAATCGCACGACCTCCGTACTTTTCGTAGAAATGGTGGGCTCTTTCGAGGTGCTCTTTTTTAAAAAGTTTGGTGTCTTTTTTATAGACTTTTGGACCCACGAAATGCCCCGCCCAATAATTTACGGTATCTCCCAGTACTGCGGCTCCCAGAAGAAGGAAAAAAACAAAATATATGTTTAGGGATGTTGTTGCCGAAAGTGCTCCGGCGGCAAAAAGAAGTGAGTCGCCTGGAAGAAAAGGAGTTACCACAAAACCCGTTTCCATGAAAATAATAAGAAAAAGAAGACCGTAGGTTAAAGAACCGTATTGAGAGATGACCAAGGCCAAATTTCTGTCCAGGTGTAAAAAGACGTCAACAGCCTTTGTAAGAAGATTAAGCACGAATTAAATTGTAAGCTAACGGCCTTGAAGATGACAAGAGGAAAATTAACCTAGTTTCTGCCGTACCTTCTGATAAGCCCTATAACCTTACCCTGGATGCGTACATTCTTGACAAATATTGGGCTCATTTTGGCATTAGCAGGTTCGAGTCTAATCCGCGTAGCTTCCTTAAAGAATCTTTTAAGCGTGGCCATGCCGTTATCCAGAAGGGCAACCACAATCTCTCCGTCGATTGCACTTTCTGTTTGCTCTATCACCACAAAATCCCCGTCCCTTATTTGCTCCTCAATCATGCTCTCGCCACGCACTTGAAGAACGTATACTCTTTTGCCGCCGGTTACAAATGTATGGGGAATTGAAAGAGAAGCGTTGGGGTCGCTATAGGGCTCTAGCGGGGCACCCGCAGCGATAAAACCCAGGATGGGTACATCCATACCATTATCGGCAAAATCTTCCGTAGTTTGGGTAAGCTCAATTGCCCGGGTTTTTCCGATTTTTTTCTTAATCAGGCCCTTTATCTCTAGTGCCGCAAGGTGTTCATGAACCGTGGCCAACGAAGAAACCCCTATAGCATCCGCTATTTGGCGAAGAGTGGGGGCAGAGCCCGTCGATTGAATGTGCTGTTTAATAAAGTCTAAAATTTGACCTTGTCTTTTATAGATAATAGGAGCCATGCTTTTAATCAATATACGAATAATACCCGAACGAGTCAATACCCAAAATAAACCCAAATTCATGATAAAATTGCTGGTGTATGAAATTTAAGATTAATTCTTCCTATAAGCCAATCCCGGAGCAGAAAAAGGCCATCGATAAGTTGGCACAGGCAGTCAGTAAGGGAATACCATACCAGGTTCTTTTGGGAGTCACGGGTTCCGGTAAGACCTTTACTGTTGCTAATGTAATTGAAAAGCTGCAAAGGCCAACCTTGATAATCTCGCACAACAAAACGCTGGCAGCCCAGCTTTATCAGGAACTACGTGATTTTTTTCCCAAAAACGCCGTCTCTTTTTTTGTTTCCTATTACGACTATTACCAACCAGAATCATATATTCCTTCAACCGATACCTATATAGAAAAGGATTCCGACATAAATGAGTTAATAGACAAGCTGAGACTCGCCGCAACCGCAAATTTATTAACTAGGAAAGACACCATAGTGGTAGCTTCGGTTTCCTGTATTTATAACATAGGTTCTCCCCGAGAATACGGGCATTTTGTTTTTGAATTCTCAGAAGGGATGAAAATTGAAAGGGAACAAATTGTTGACAGGTTAGTGTCGTTACAGTACGACCGAGGAGACTTCGGCTTTCATCGGGGTACATTTAGGGTTCGCGGCGAGACTATAGATATTTACCCTGCCTATCAGGATACGGCTGTAAGAATTTTGCTGGCGGGAAATTTTATTAAAGAGGTTACCCAAATTAATCCTATTTCTGGGCAGGTTTTAAATAAATTTCTTACCAATTTCATTCTTTATCCTGCAAAGCACTTTATTACAGACCCTAAGCAAAACAGAAGCGTTTTTGAACAGATAAAACGGGATCTTGATGTTCAGACTGCTCTTTTTAGAAAACAGGGAAAACTATTAGAAGCGCAAAGACTGAACCAAAGGGTAACTTATGACCTGGAAATGATACAGGAGCTGGGGTACGTTAAGGGAATCGAGAACTACTCAAGGTACTTTGACGGCAGGAGCCCCGGTGAGGCTCCGTTCTCCCTTTTAGACTATTTTACCGAGCCATACGGCAAAAACTGGCTGGTAATTGCAGACGAAAGCCATATGACCTTTCCCCAAATAAGAGGTATGTTTAACGGAGACCTTTCCCGTAAAAAGACTTTGGTAGACTACGGCTTCAGGCTTCCTGCGGCCATCGACAATAGGCCTCTTAAGTTTGAGGAATTTATGCGAAGAATTCCCAATTTCATTGCAACTTCGGCAACCCCTGCTGAGTGGGAAATATCTATGGCCGGGGGGCATATTACCGAGCAGCTTTTAAGGCCTACCGGAATTCCCGACCCAGAGGTGGAGATAAGGCCTACAACCCACCAGGTAGCTGACGCTATAGAAGAAATTAAGAAACAAGTTGCCAAAAAACAAAGAACTTTGGTCTCCACTCTTACAAAAAGAACGGCGGAGGACCTATCAAGTTATCTGGAAGAACAGGGACTGAAAGTTCATTACCTGCATTCCGATGTCAAAACTTTGGATAGAGGAGACATTTTGGATGATTTAAGGCGGGGCAATTATGATGTTTTGGTCGGAATTAACCTTTTGAGGGAAGGCTTGGACCTGCCGGAGGTTTCTTTGGTTGCTATATTGGATGCCGATAAAGAGGGATTTTTAAGAAGTGACGTAACTTTAATTCAAACGATGGGTAGAGCCGCCAGACACGTTGAGGGACGCGTAATCCTCTATGCCGATAGAGTTACCGGCTCAATGAAGAGAGCCTTGGACGAGGTTAAGAGGCGTAGGAAGTATCAGATAAAAATGAATAAAAAGCTAGGGATTACCCCCAAATCAATCACCAAACCCATTCGCGAAAAGCTAATAGAGAAAGAGGAAGAAACGGGAATAGAAAAACTATTCGCAAGGAAGGAATCAACTTTCCTTAAGCTACCGCATCTAGACATGGATAGCCTAACTCCTATGGATAAGAAGCATTTAGTCAAAAATCTTAGACGAGAAATGCTCCTGGCTGCACAAGACTTAAACTTCGAACTGGCGGCGGAGATTAGGGATAAAATAAAAACAATTTTAGCTGAATAAGAGAGAATTTTCTATCTGTTACTCCCGGGCGTGGGCATTCTTGATGCGATAATTTGACCTACCTGCTCTTTCGTCAGACCAGGCGTTTCTTGTCCATATATCCAAACATAATCTTTCCAATCTTTACCAAGATCCCTCTGAAGTTCTAGTACCTTATCTCTTGGAACCTCAACTAAACTATATAAACCAACCGTATCATGGTCTGGGATCACCCGCAGTAACCCTCCTTTTCCGACGGGGAATTCTCCTATACTTATATCTAGGAATGTTTCTCTGGGCATACTTCTCTTCTACTAGGGGAGTATACGGATCAGAAAGTTTTTTGTCAACAAAAAGGGAGATTTGCTTAATACTATAGTATCTAAGCTACGGCCACATCCGCTGGCTCTTTTGCGAGAGTTAAATAAAAGTAAAATCGTAGTGGGCGAACGTATTCCATCCGCAAGGTGTATGTATTCGCCGCACAAGACCTCAATAGTTATCGGGGCTATCGGTTATCCTTAGTTTAGGCTAAAAATAATTTAGAAACGATTGCAAGTTCTCCTTCTGTCAGATTAAGGCTTTTTAACAGCTTCTTATCAAGCTGCCGCAGGGTTTTAAACGTAGTTACATCCCCATATTCTACTCCACCCTCTCGTAAAGAGGACAAAAGTGAGCCTACCGCTTCCCAAGCAAGGCTTACTTGATAATGGGTTAGTTTTTGGGAGTAAAGCTCTAGATTTAAAAGAGTAAAACCTTGCGAAAAGGCATCTCTCATGGCAGGATACATTGAAATATCATGGGTACTACCTTCAAATGGTTTTAATTTTCTTGCAAGTACCAGCCTATCCGATTCCTTTTTCTCAATCTGGTCCTTGGCTTTGGAAATTAGATTAACCAACCCTTCATGCTCGTGCATAATTAACGGATGTTAATCTTAAATCCTTGGAAGTTCAAGGGTCGTCAATTCAACACCAAAGAATTTTTCGATAAATGCAATAATAGCCCAGGTTGAAAATACGATAACAATTCCTATTACCGCATTTAAAATCTGACGAGTAGCTTCTTCGGTTTTTTCTTTATTTCCTCCTGACAGAATCATTTTTAATCCTCCCAAAAGAAAGGAGAAAACAAAAAGCACGACCGAAGCTATGATTATTAAGTTCACCAAAGCTGGAATAAGCTCCGGGATTGTCAGGTTCTTCAAATTTCTGAATTGATACCTAGGATCGAGTCTAAAGGTAGGCATATCTTAATTATACCTGAATTTAGAGGCTTTTCCGTTATGCTATACTTTCTACGCCACCGGATAGAACCGGCGGTAACTTTTTATGGATAACGTAATTAAGGTAAGGGGCGCCAGGCAGCATAATCTAAAAAATATCGATTTGGATATTCCCAAAAATAAGTTGGTTGTTTTTACAGGGGTTTCGGGCAGTGGAAAAAGCTCCCTTGCTTTCGATACCATCTATGCCGAGGGTCAAAGAAGATACGTCGAAAGCCTTTCAACCTACGCCAGACAATTTTTAGGAATTATGGAAAAGCCCGAGGTCGACCATATAGAAGGCTTATCTCCTGCCATTTCAATTGACCAAAAGACTACTTCAAGAAACCCACGTTCCACGGTAGGGACGGTTACGGAAGTTTACGACTATCTAAGGCTTCTTTTTGCTAGAGTCGGACATCCCCATTGTCCTATATGCGGAAGGGAAATTTCTCACCAAAGCTTAGACCAAATAGTCGAGGCGGCAGAACAACTTATTTGGCAAGCAACGAAAAATTTAAAAAAGGGGTGGTTTTTGATTCTCTCGCCGGTAGTGGTTGATAGAAAAGGGGAATTTTCCAGCCTTTTTGACAATCTCAAGGCCAAGGGGTACCGACAGGTAAGGGTAGATGGATACATTAAGGACTTAAGCGAGGAATTAATACTAATAAAAACCAACAAACACACGATCGAGGCCGTTGTCGACAGAATTGCCGTAACGCTTACAAATACAAAGGACAAGATATTTAAGGAAAATCTTAAGGGCCGACTTTCGGATTCGTTTCAACAGGCGCTTAATTTGTCCGAAGGGACGGCCATTTTGACTCAAGTCAAAGACTTGGGATTTGAATTACCCCAATTTCCTAAGAAATTTGAAAATCATTTATTTTCCGAGAAATTTGCCTGTCCTGTCGACAATATTTCTATTCCCGACATCGAGCCACGTACCTTTTCATTCAATTCTCCTCATGGAGCCTGCCCGACCTGTTCGGGCCTTGGAAAAATATTAAAAGTCGAACCCTCTTTGGTTTTTGCGGAAGGGCTTTCCGTCACCGAAGGGGGAATCCTTGCATTTTCAACAATGTTTGAACATGATACCTGGCTTTCAAGGCTCTACCTGGTTGTATGTGAGGAAAACGGGATAAACCCCAAGGTTCCGATAAATTCCCTTTCAAAAGATCAAAAAGAAATTCTTCTCTGGGGAACCGGTAACCGTGATTATATGGTCGAAGGTACAAACCGATGGGGGAGAATGACAAGAATATGGGAAAAGTTTATAGGAATAGTTGCGGATTTGGAAAGGAGATATCGCGAATCGACTTCTGATTATGTTAAAGCGGAAATTGCGAAGTACATGAGAGAAAGGGTTTGTCAGGGCTGTAGCGGTGCTAGATTAAAAAAAGAGTCCTTATCGATAACAATTAACGGTCTTTCGATATCCGAGGTTACTTCGTTTTCTATTACAAAGACCGTGGAATGGATGACCAATCTTACCAAAAAGAACATTCTAAGCGGCAGAGAAAAAGACATATCCAGACTGATTCTGAGGGAAATTTCTTCGCGTCTAAACTTCCTGCTATCGGTAGGACTCGAATACCTTACTTTGGATAGGGAGGCCGGTGGTCTTTCCGGAGGGGAGGCGCAAAGGATTCGGCTGGCTTCCCAAATAGGATCGGGTTTAACGGGAGTTTTATATGTTTTAGATGAACCAACCATTGGTCTGCACCAAAAAGATAACCAAAAACTAATAGATACCCTAAAAAGGCTAAGAGACTTGGGAAATACAGTTATTGTTGTCGAACACGATAGAGAAATGATTAATCAAGCTGACTGGGTATTTGATTTTGGGCCCGGAGCAGGAAAAGAGGGGGGTGAGATAGTTGCGAAAGGCTCACCGGCCAATATATCTAAAAATCCAAAGTCAATAACGGGCCAGTATTTATCGGGCAGAAAAAAGGTCACGGTTCCCTCTATTAAAAGCATAGTTCCAGGCGAACGGTCCATTTCCATAACCGGCTGCCGCCAATACAATCTCAAATCCATTGACGTGACTTTTCCTTTGGGCAAATTGGTCATAATTACGGGAGTTTCGGGTTCGGGAAAGTCTACTCTTCTGGTTGAGACCCTGTATCCGGCTCTTAGTCGAGGACTCAATCCTTTTTTCCGAGGCGACGTGGGAGCGTATAAATCAATTGTGGGACAGGAAAATATCGATAAAGTTATTCTTATTGACCAGTCTCCTATAGGCAGAACGCCTCGTAGTAACCCTGCCACATATACAGGCTTATTCGACCCGATACGTGATGTTTTCGCAATGACAAAAGAGGCTCGGGCTCAGGGGTTTAAAAAGGGAAGATTTTCGTTCAACGTAAGAGGCGGGAGATGTGAAACGTGTGAAGGGCAGGGCCAAATAAAGATAGAAATGCAGTTTATGAGCGACATTTGGATTACCTGCGAAATTTGTCATGGAACCCGCTACAACACATCCACCCTTGAAATAGCATTCAGGGGCAAAAACATTGCCGACGTTTTAGCCCTGACTGTTTCTGGGGCAAAAGAATTCTTTCACGCGCATTTCCAAATTTTATCTAAACTATCAACACTCGAAGAGGTGGGTTTAGGCTACATACAACTGGGCCAAAGCGCAACAACACTTTCGGGAGGCGAAGCCCAAAGAGTAAAATTGGCCACAGAACTGTCTAAAAAGGCAACGGGTAGAACAATTTATATATTGGACGAGCCTACAACCGGACTTCATTTTGCGGACGTGGAGAAACTTTTGGCTGTCCTTAAAGCGCTTGTCTACAAAGGAAACTCGGTACTGGTTATTGAGCACAATTTGGACGTAATTAAAAATGCGGACTGGGTTATAGATTTAGGTCTTGATGGGGGAGAGGAGGGTGGAGAAGTCGTAGCGCAGGGAGAGATTTCTGCTATTATCAAAAGCAAAATATCTTATACCGGTGAGTTTCTTGGGAAACTTTAAACCACTTAAAGACGCAATTTTTTTTGTCTATACTTAATCTTGATGTTTAAAAAAGCAGTCGGCCTGGTTTTAGCAATTTTCTTTTTTCTTCTATTTGCTCACATCACATTTGCGTCTGAACAGTTTAAAACCGACGCCACAACTACCTATAGAGTAATGCCCGACGGTATTGTAGAGGTTCAGGAAAATATAAAAATAGAAAATTTAGTTTCAGACATTTATGCTTCCAGCTTTGGCATCGAATTAGATAATATTACTCCCATAAACCCTCGAGCAAAGCAGGATGGCAAGTCTATTCCCATCGAAAAGTCAACAGAAGGCACAAAGACGATATTATCTCTTAATTTTGAGGACGCCCTGGTAGGTAAAGGTAAAATAAGAAATTTTGACATTGTATTTAGCGAAAATAGTTTTGCAACACGTACCGGAGAAATTTGGGAAATTGCAATTCCCCGCCTTTCGGACGAGGCAAATTTTGATTCGTATTCTCTTTTCTTAATTGTTCCGGAATCTTTCGGCCAGGAGGCTTATATTTCCCCAAAGCCCCAATCCGTCATTGTCTCCGAGGGAGAAAGGGTTTACGCATTTTCCGAAAGCAGTGTTTCCGAAACCGGAATCACCGCCGGTTTTGGTCTTTTCCAGGTTTTTTCGTATCAACTCAACTACCACCTCGAAAATCCTATTTCAAAAACGGCCGAGGTTTCAATTGCAATTCCGCCCGATACCGCCTTTCAAAAGGTTTACATAAGCACAATCGAACCCAAGCCCAATGAAGTATCCATGGATTTGGATGGCAACTGGATGGCGTCTTACGCACTTGCCGCCAAACAGAGAGTTGACGTTTCGGTAAAAGGCGCCGTTCAGATATTTGCATCCCCCAGGCCCTTTTTTAAACCACCGCCCCAGGTTTTGGATGAAAACTTAAAACCTAGTGAGTTTTGGCAGGTGGATGAGCCGAAAATAAAAGGGCTGGCGGAAAAGCTTAAAACAGCCGAGGAAATCTATAACTATGTTTCAAAAACCCTTACATATGATTATGAGAGGGTAAAACCTAATGTTACACGCCTGGGCGCTTTGGCAGTTCTTGAAAACCCCACCCAGGCCATATGCATGGAGTACACAGATCTTTTTATCGCCATTGCAAGGGCCGCAGGAATTCCAGCCAGGGAAGTGAACGGATATGCTTATTCTGAAAATCCCGACATACAACCTCTCAGTCTGGTTGCGGATGTATTACATTCCTGGCCGGAATACTATGACTTTAAGAAAGCCGCGTGGATTCCCGTGGACCCTACCTGGGGCTCAACAACAGGAGGCATAGATTTTTTTAATAAATTGGACCTTAGGCACTTTACCTTTGTAAACCACGGGGTAGATCCTACAAAACCCTACCCCCCAGGCTCCTACAAACTAGGCCCGAATCCACAGAAAGACGTTTTTGTTAATTTCGGACAGCTTCCGGAAAAAAGGATCTCAACTCCAGAAATTAAACTAGAAGCCAAGTCCCTTTCTTTTCTGAAAAGAAGTTTTTCTATAGTTATAGAGAATAAAGGACCTGCGGCCATATATGACACCTCCTACCACATCCTTTTTGATAAGTCCGAGGTGAAAAGCGAAAGATTAGACGTTCTTCTACCTTTTTCTAAGGTCGAGACCCAAATTTCACTACCGTTCAGCTTTCTGGCCAAAAATGCGCCTTCATCACTAGTAGTTGAGGTATCAGGCTCTCGAGCTGAGGCTCCAATTAATAAAACACAAATAGTTGTAACCCAACTAATACTCCTATTTATCGGTACAATAGTTTTTATTGCCGCAATAATTATGCGTCTTAAAAAAATATCTTTGGCGTTTCTTGTTTTGAGCATTATAAAGAGGATAATTGACTACAAAAATACATTGGTTAATGCCATCAAAACTAAAATTTTCAAAAAGTCGCAACCTTTTAACTAAAGTTCCGCCTTTGCCCGGAGTGTATTTTTTTTGGAGTAAAGACGCGATTATTTACGTAGGAAAAGCCGTAAATCTTAAAAATAGGATCTCTTCCTACATCTCCAAAGGGCTTGGTCCAAAAACGCAAGCTATGGTAACTGAAGCCACTGAGATTTCTTTTGTAAGAGCGGATAGTGAGCTCGATGCGCTACTTCTAGAAGCGTCCCTGATTAAAACCTTTCAACCAAAATACAACTTTACGGCCAGGGACGATAAGCACCCTTTATATATCCGGATAACCTCCGAAGAATTTCCCAGGGTAATTACTGCCAGAAAGATTGACGAGACCGAAGGAAATATTGCATTTTTTGGTCCTTTTCCTTCATCTTCTGCGGTTAGGAGCGTTCTTAAAATGATAAGAAGGATTGTTCCATTTTCTGACCATAAGCCCTCAAAAAAGCCCTGCCTTTATTCCCATCTGGGTCTTTGCGATCCCTGCCCTTCGATAATAAACGCCCAGACAGATAGCAAGCTAAAAGAGGCTCAAAAAAAGAAATACTTGGAAAATATCCACCTAATAGAAATGGTTTTGGCAAGAAAGAGCTTAAGGGTGGAGAAATTATTATTAGCCAAGATCAAGAAGCTTGCAGTCGCTGAGCAATTTGAAGAAGCGGGACATTTTCGGGACAAGATGATAGCGCTTGAATATGTAACACAAAAGCCTATTGCCCCTGTTGAGTTTTTGAAAAACCCGAATTTAGTAGCAGACCTAAGAGCCGGGGAACTCTCGGCCTTAAGAAAACTACTTTCGAAATATTTACCGGTTAAAAAGCTTACCAGAATAGAATGCTATGACATAGCACACTTGGCGGGTACCAATCCCACAGCATCTATG
>Ga0214473_10000927_pt1 | contig 39991 bp, 39 predicted proteins | sample RVTome_7_FD_203509 | JGI IMG/M metagenome (GOLD analysis project Ga0214473, IMG submission 203509) | Soil microbial communities from uranium-contaminated site in the Upper Colorado River Basin, Wyoming, United States - RVT98D197 | ecosystem: Environmental > Terrestrial > Soil > Contaminated >...
TTTAAGCCGGCTGATCTTCAAGCCGAAAGCCGATCTTAACGGTGACCTGGAATTCCTTGACTTTGTTTTTTTCAACCAGCCCGCGCATTTCCGTCACTTCGAACCAATCTACATGGCGTAGTGACTGACAGGCCTTCGCCACGGCATTTTTTGTCGCTTCGGCAAAACTCGTCTCAGAGCTGCCGACGATCTCAATCTTCTTGTAAGTTCGTTCCATTTAATTTTCCTCTTCGGTCTATGAGAAACCTGGACATAATCATGCGCTGCATCTGATGGGTTTGCTGTCTAATTTTGAACTACTTTGAAAAGAAACTTTACGAGGGTCGCACACACGGCCCCTTGCCTTACGCAATCTGCGCAAGGTAATCGGTGAGCTTGTTTTCCTTGATGATAAGAAAATGGTCGCTATTGGTTTCGATCAATCCCAGGTTGCGAAATCTCTGCATGAAGAAGCTGATCCGAGGCCGCGTCGTGCCCACCATCTCGGATAACTCTTCATGGGAAATCTTCGGTTCAATGCGGATACTGCGCGGGTCTTTCTTGCCCATGGTGCGGGCCAACTGCAACAACGTCTGGCCCAGCCGCTGCTCGCTATCCACCGTCACCAGATTGGCGATAACCTGCTGTTGGTCCGCAATGCGCACCGCCAGGTAGCGCACGAATCCCTCAGACAACGCGTCGCGGCTCAAGCGCGCAAAGAACTGAGCACAGGGTATTTGTTTTAACTTCGTTTCTTTCATCGCCGCCGCGGTTTCGTGACGCACGCCTAACCCGGCTAAGCATAGCTCACCGAAAATATCTCCGGCACTATGGATGGCCAGCAGGCACTCTTTACCTTCGGGCGAGAGCAGAAGCAGTTTGATCTGGCCGGTCTCAATGAAATAGACCATCCCGTCCTGGTCGCCGCAGGTGTAAACATTCGCGTGGCGCGCGATCGTCACAGCGCGAGAGTTCAGCGTCTCGTGCTGCAACGAATCGCGCATTTGCTTTTTGAACCGTTCCGCTTCGGGAGTCTGCTGAATCATGGCTCGCGTTTCTGACTAATTATGGCGCTGAGCCCAATCTCCGGTGCTCTCTTGAACGCGGATTAAATGCGTATGGGGGTTGCCACGAGGGTCCTTTCCTAATTGCATGGCAACGACGTCGCCGGACTCCAAACGGCTGACCGGATATTCACGCCCGCGAAACATCACCCGGGTCTCGGCACTGTAGGTGACGACTCTGGAACGGCCGCTAGTCGGCCGCAAAAAAATTTCACTAGACGCGGTATTTACCCGCTCCACCGTGGCCACGAGCTCGTCCGGGACAGGTTGAGTTGCCCTGGCAGGAAGGGTGTCTCTGCCCACCAGCGCAGTGTTACCGCTGCAGCCTGCGCTTACCATCAGGGCCAAGGCCAAAGTTAAACCCCACGCCGCACGATTGATTAGATTCATAATGGCCTCCTAGTAAAGTATGGAGCCTTTCTCTACCTGCGACTTGCGAGCTTCGTATTCACTACGGGATATTCTCTCGGCTTTGTAATCATCCTCGATCTGGTTCATCTTGCTATGGGCGTTAATTTCGTAAGCTGCACTGGTGCCCACGGCTCCTACCGCCGCGCCGCCCAAAAACGCGCAACCACTCTGACCGAGAGCGACCATGAGCACTAACACCAACATTAATTTATTCATCGCAACCTCCTTTGGTTGGCTGAGTAAGAGGGTCACGTCAGGCTTACTTGAAGAATTTCAAGCAACCTCAGGAGTGAAACCCTCTACCTTAAATTCGTTTACTTTGTATATTTGCGACCCTTTAGAGCCGGCCGGTCAAGAGCAAAACAATCACGACCAGCAGCACCGCACCGGCGAAACCCGAGGGCGCAAAACCATACTTATGATAACCCCAGTTGGGCAAACCTCCGACCAGAAACAGAAGTAATACGATCAACAGTAGCAGGCTCATAGTCACGTACCTTCTTTCTATTTTCTTTTCTGACTGACTATGAGAGCAGCTTACATGCCAGTGCTCGTGGTTGGGAAGACGGTGAATTTCGCTAGGGATTATTCATACCGGCGGAGGGAAATGGAGGGACGGTTCGGCGAAAGAGTCGAAACGATCGACCAAAAGGTCGGATTACAGAGAATGACTTGTGTTGTGAAACAATGCTGGGCCACCGGCAACTAAGTACTTTGCGGAAGCTAGCCGGGCAACTCCGACAAGAGTCGTGGAGCCGAAGGCCGGAGCATTAATGGCTGACTGCCGGTCAATGCGACAACAGCGTAATTCCGGAAAGTGCCGGGGGAAATTTCGCTTCGAGCAGGCTGCTGAAAAACTCCGTCGGAGTTTTTCGACGGTGCTCAGAGCCCGTCCTGAGCTTGACGAAGGAACGAACGGAGGGGTTTTAAAAACATTGATGAATTTCCGTTCGTTCTGAGACTCGAAGCACGAAAAGAGTTTTTCGGCAGCCTAATACAGATTCGCGACTTCGATCCGTTCGAGCATCGCGCAGTAATCGGGCGGAAGCCGCCAATGACGAGCGCCTGCAAGGATGAGGCGCTTGTATTCGGGGTTGGGTAAAGGCACGCCATCCTCGCGGGCAGCGATGTATGCCAGTACTTCCATTGGGTGGTGGCCGTCGTTCCTGTCGTAGACGATAACTTTTTCACGGCGGTAACCGTCTTCAAAACCGTCCAGCGTCAGGAAATCGCGATCGCTCACGTCATAAACGATGCCCCAGACCTCGCAACCGGTCTCCTGAAAAATATTCGCCGTACCGCAGTTGCGCAGCCGGGAATGGCGCGCGATAGCGAAACGATAGTCTGGCAGACGGGCGACGCAGACGAATTGAGAGGTTAGACATCGGCGCTGCATCTGTGACCAGTCCATGTTTGAGCCGTAGGCGAAGTAATACAATCCTTTATGCTCCTTAGTGATTATTGGGTCCAATTTTACGGTACTGACCGGCCCGTGACAAGTGAAGGCCGCCCGGGCGCGGGTCCTTTGTCGGTCTAAGTAGCCAGCTTCGCAGCATTTTGAGATCGAAGGTTGATTTGGCTCGAAAATCCTGGCAGAGGGTACACCCGTTGCGGGTTGTGGATCGTCTATCTAAAGGTAGCTGGTTTGTGGGGAAGCGGAAACCTAACCATTAGGAGTACAAAATGAGTTTCAATCGATTCGGAGCGGTGGCGAGCTTGGCATTGGTTGCTGCTCTTTTGGCTTCGCCTTTCGTCGCGCGCGCGGGAGAGGCGACGGAGCAGTTGCGTGCCACGATCCATGATTTCGTTGCTATCATCAGCAGCACACCGGTTGCGGAATTGCAGGCGCACGGGTTGCCCGAGCGCGCGCGCAATTTGGTATCTGCTCGTTTCGACTTTTCCGAGATGGCGCGCCGCTCGCTGGGTTCGCACTGGGGCGCGTTAAACGGCGGAGAGCAGGGTGAATTCGTCGCCGGCTTGAGTCAGCGGTTGCTGGCGTCCTACGGAAGAACCGTGCGCTCCAACAGCGGAGACAACATCCAATTCAAGAGCGAAGTCCAGGAGGGCGAGCAGGTCAAAGTGACGACCCAGGTCGTCAGCGGCAGCGGCGAGGTACTGCCCATTGATTACCGGCTGCACGGCGTCGACGGCCAGTGGAAGGTGTTCGACGTCGTCATCGACCATGTCAGCCTGGTCAACAACTACCGCGCGCAATTCGAGCGCGTAATCGCCAAGTCTTCGGTGCAAGAGCTACTACGCATGATGAAGAACCCAAATTCGTAAGTCTGCGCCTTGCTGACAATTCGCTTCTGACCGCACACCTGTGCACGAAACTCCACTCGAATGCTCCGGCCGGGTCCGGCGGGGCGTCGAGTTCCATGTAGGTTTGATCCCTTTCATGATGATGTGCACGCCTTGCGTGCGCGACCGCGCCGCGGTTTGAAGCGTTCGTGACCGCCAAGTCGTAACTCCCGTCCGCCAATCCCTGATTCATGTCCGCCCAGAGCGGACGATCTCCAGCCGGTAGAACGATTCTCGTCCGTGTGTTAGATGATGGAATTTCGGCTGCCGCGATTTCGTCATGCTAGACCCGCTACATCTTGAAATCCCGCGGCGGCGGCACTAAGAATAGCTGCGCGGATAGTAAAGGAGGTTACGGTGCTTATTCTTTCCAACGAGGATATTGAAAAACTCTTGCCGGTCGGAGCGTGTCTGGACGTGCTGGAAGAGGCCTACCGCGATCTCGGCAACGGCATGGCCGCCACGGTGCCGCGCTACGATGTTTTCAGCCCGACCAATCCTAACGAATTTTACGAATACAAGACCATGAGCGGCGTGTTTCCCGGACGCAACATCGCGGCGCTGCGGCTTAATTCGAGCATCGTCAAGTGGTACGAGAAGGCCGGCGGCGTGCGCAAGGACAAACTGCCGGTGGCGGGCGGCGACCGTTTCGTCGGTCTGGTGATGCTATTCAGCACCGAGACCGGCGAGCCGCTGGCGATTTTCCCCGACGGCTACGTGCAAAAGCTTCGCGTCGCTGGCGCCAGTGCGATCGCGGCGCGCTCCCTGGCGCGCAAGGATACCAAATTCATGGCGCTGCTCGGCGCGGGTTGGCAGGCGAGCGCGCATTTGGTGACGCTGAGCATGGTGCGTGATTTGAAGAAGGTGAAGGTTTATAGTCCGACGCCCGAGTCGCGGCGCAGCTTCGTGCGGGAGTGGAAAGGAAAAGTGGCGGCGGAGCTCGAAGAGGCAGGGAGCGCGGAAGAGGCGATCAAAGACGCGGACATGGTCATTTGTACGACCAATTCCATCTCGGCACTGTTTCCCGGCGAATTGCTCCAGCCGGGAATGCATGTCTCTTGCGTCAAGCCTTGCGAGTTGGACGTGACCGCCTACAAACGTTCCGATCCGCTGGTCATCCACTGGCGCGAAGCGAAACCATTCCAGATCGTCATCGGCGTCGATCCGCAGTCGATTCCCGACGTGGCCGAAGGCTGGCCGCATCCGATTACGCGGAAAGACGAAGCCATATGGGATTTCCCGACGATTTCGCAATTGGTAAATGGGCAACATCCCGGCAGGACCAGGGACGATGCGATCAGTTGTTTTTGCAACAACGTCGGTCTCGGCTTGCAGTTCGCCGCGGTCGGAAGCGAAGTCCTGGCGCGCGCCCGCGAGGCGCAAGTGGGGCGGGAGATCCCGACGGATTGGTTCTTGGAATCCGTGCATCCGTAAGGGTGAAGGCGGCGCCGATCTCTTACGGGAACGGGATGACCGTCGCGCGTTTGCAACAAACGAACCGCTCAAAATTTTGGTTACGAATGGAGGCCATGAGATGAAAACAAAATCAACCAGCCTATTAGCGTTGATGGCGGCGGTCGCGGGAACGCTGCTGATGAGTCTATCGGCGCCGATCACTCCGCATGCATGGGCGGCTTCAGCTGCCGCGCCGAAAATGCCGCCGGTTCTCTCTTTCGCGACGGCGGCTGAAGGCACCACGAGCTATGTCGTCGGCGGCGCCTTTGCGAATCTGCTGAAGAAATACTTGAACGTTAAAGTCGCCATCGAGCCCAGCGGCGCGGCCACGCGTTGGGTGCCGCTGATGGCGAAGGAAGAAGTTGATTTCGGCATCCACTGTTCCTATCCGGACGTGTCCGACGCCTACTACGGCTTGGCGGGTTACCAGAAAATGGGGCCGCAGCCTGTGCTCGGCTTTGCCGACGGCCATATCGTGCCTTGGGGGCTGATCACGAACGATGCAAAAATTAAGACGGTTTTCGACCTCAAGGGAAAACGACTTTACGGCAGGATCACCGGTCAGAGCCTCTATGAAAGAGGGATCCCGGCGTTGTTATCGTCGGCGGGACTGACGGGCCAAGTTGAAGTCCTGACGTTCCCCAATATCAACGAGGCGGCCCGCGGCTTGGCGGAGGGCAGAGCCGACGCCGTGGTTTATCTGCCGATGATCGCCGCGCTTCTTGAAACTTCTCGAACGAATCCGCTCTACGCCGTCGCCGTGCCCAAGGAGGTCGTGGACAAAGTCAACAAAATCGAGCCGGCGCTGACCTTCGGGATCTGGAAGAAGGGCGTGGCCTTTGCTGCTCAGGATACGCCCAGCATATTTCAGGGCTGCGGTATGACGGTTCGGGGATCGCTGGCGCCCGATACGGTCGCCGCCATCATGCGAACCGTTTACGGTCATTACGACGAATACAAAGGATCGCATTCCGTTTTGCCGGAATGGACGGCTGAAAACGCTATTCGTATCCATGTTACGCCGTTTCATCCCGGATCCATCGCCTATTTGAAGGAACGGGGCGTTTGGAGCGCCGCGGTGGAAAAACACAACCAAGAGTTGATCGCGAAGCGGCGCAAATAGGAGCCGCCATGGAAGACGCGACCGAGCTATTAGACAGAACCGGCGAAGCCATGGCGGCGGGACGGAGCCGCCGCTTTTCCGGTTTTATGGATAAGTTCGTTTCGGCGCTGGCGACGCTGTTGGGGCTCTACATTCTTCTGTACGTCGGCGATGTCTTCGACTATTTGCGCTTCAATCTCTACGGCGCCCACCGCGCGCTGGTATACACCGTCACGCTCGTGTTGGTCTTTCTCCTGGTTCCGGGCGGCAAGAAATCTCCGCGCAATCGCGTCCCTTGGTACGACATTCTCTTGGCGGCGGGCGGCGCGGCCAGCTCTTTCTATATGTTTCTCAATTGGGAGCAGGTGACGCGCTTTTACGGTCAACCCACCCCCATGATATTAGTTCTGGGCGGGATTTCGCTTTTGACGACCCTGGAAGCGGCGCGGCGCACCGTCGGCTCCGCCGTTGCCGTGCTCGGCGGAGTTTTCATCATCTATGTTCTTTACGGCAACTACTTTCCAGGCTTCTTGTTCACGCGCGGCTATTCCTACGCGCGCATGATCGGTCACTTCTACACGTCGGACGGCGCGCTGTTCGGATTGGCCCTGGAGATTTTTTCTGTGATCGTGGCGACCTATGTGATCTTCGGCCAGTTCATTCAGGTTTCAGGGGCGGGTGATTTTTTTCTCAAACTCGGCATTTCTCTCGTCGGCCGATATCGCGGCGGGCCGGCCAAAGTGGCGGTCGTCGCGTCCAGCGTATTCGGGACCGTCTCCGGCAGCGCCGTGGCGAACGTTGTCGTGGACGGTCCGATCACCATCAACATGATGAAGGGCTTGGGCTACCGCGCGGCGTTTGCCGGCGGCGTGGAGGCGGCGGCTTCCAACGGCGGCCAAATTATGCCGCCAGTCATGGGCGCGGCGGCGTTTCTCATGGCCGAGATACTCGGCGTACCATACTGGTCCGTGGCGGTCGCCGCGTTTCTTCCCGCCGTGCTCTACTACGTGGCGCTCTATTTCATGCTCGATTTCGAAGCGGCGAAAACAGGACTGCGGGGGCTGGACAAAAAGGATATTCCGCCGTTCATTCAGACCCTCAAGGAGGGCTGGTTTTTCATCGTCCCGGTAGTCGTGTTGATGCTGCTGATCGGCTATTTCGGCTATAACGTCGCAAAGTCGGGTTTGTATGCCACCCTGGTGCTGGTCGCGGTGAGTTACTTCAGGAAGGAAACCCGGCTCGGCCCCGCTAAAATCAAAACCTCTCTGGAGCAAGGCGCACTCGCCTTCGCGGATCTGGGCGCGGCGGCTGGCGTTATCGGCATCCTCATGAGCGCCGTATCGCTGACCGGCCTGGGCATGACGCTTTCCTCCGGCCTCATCGAAGCCTCGGGCGGACATTTATGGCTGCTGTTGATTCTCACGGCCATCGCCTCGATCATCATGGGCATGGGAGCGTCGACGCTGTTGGTCTACCTCGTTCTGGCGATGTTCGTGGCGCCGGCGGTCGTGAAGATGGGAGTGGAACCGATGGCGGCGCACCTTTTTATTTTTTATTTCGGCTGCATGTCGCTGGTGACGCCGCCCGTGGCCCTGGCGGCCTATGCCGCGGCGGTGATCGCCAAGGCCGATTTTTGGCAGACGGGGTGGGAGTCGAGCCGGCTCGGCGTCGTGGGCTACATCGTTCCCTTTATTTTTGTTTACCAGCCGGCGCTGTTGCTGCACGGTTCCACCGGCGAAGTTATTTTAGCGGCGACGACCGCGGTGCTCGGGACCATCGCCCTCGCCGGAGCGATGTCGGGTTATTTCTTCGGTAACGTGACCTGGTGGCCGCGTATCCTGCTCGGCATCGGTTCCATCACGCTCATTTACCCAGGCTGGAAAACCGATCTATTGGGAATAGCCCTGGTCACCCTTGCAATCGCGGCGAGCAAGTTCGCCAACCCGGTCGCAAACGGCGTTGAGGCTTCACGGACTTCGGTCGAATAGATCGAAAGGAGTTTGGCGCTTCCAATGAAACAGAAAAACATTTCCTTTTTAACTCTGCTGTTGGTCTTTATCGTCTGGTGCCCCGCCTTGCTTGCTCAGACTCGGCTCAAGGTCGCCTATCCAACCACCGTCGGTTCCATGGCGGTGCTCTGGGTGGCGAAAGAGGCGAAGCTGTTCGAGAAGCAGGGACTGGAAGTCGAATTGATCTACGTCTCCGGCAGCTCCAAGGTCGTCCAGGCGATGCTGGCGAAAGAAATTCCCATCTCGGAGATCGCCATCCCCGCGGTGATCCAGGCCAACCTGGCGGGTGCTGATTTGATCATGCTCGCCGGCCCCAATCACAAGCCCGGGCAGAAACTCATGGTCAAGCCGGAGATCAAGCGGCGCGAAGATCTCAAGGGCAAAAAAATCGGCATCACGCGCTTCGGCACGTCGGACGATTTCCTCTTGCGCTATGTTTTAGGAACGTGGAATCTCCAACCCGACCGCGACGTAGCCTTGATTCAGATGGGCGGATCGCAGGAGACGCTCGCCGGCTTGGCGTCCCGCGCCGTCGACGGCGGGATGCTCTCTTCGCCGCTGCATCTTCAAGCGGCGAAATTCGGTTACCATCTGCTCGCGGACTTGAGCGCCATCGGTGTCGATTACCAGGGTGCTGGCGTCGTTACGACGAAAAGCTTCATGCGCGAGAGCCCGGATGTCCTGCGCCGCTATCTGCGCGCTTACGTGGAGGGGCTGCACCGCTTCAAGACCGACAAGAGCTTCTCCGTGAAAGTGATCGGCAAATATTCGCGCATCAGCGATCCCGAAGCGCTCGAAGAGACCTACCAGCACTACGCCGTCAAGGTCATGCCCAAGGTTCCCTACCCGACGATCAAGGGGATTCAAATGGTGCTCGATGAGATCGGCACGCGCAATCCGAAAGCGAAGGGACTCCAGCCGGCGAGTTTTATCGATGTTAGTTATCTGAAAGACCTGGAGCAGAGCGGCTTCGTAAAAACACTTTACGGAGAATAGAAATCACTTGTTATTGGCGCCTTCGCAAAACGCACGTGTGTAAACCCCTGGATGAACCCGGATTCCGCGTTTGAAAGTTAACGACGGAGCGAGGTGCGAGCCTTCCGTAGCGAAGGCAATGGACCTCTGCCTCTAAGAGAGTTGAGATCAGCCCGGATTCCGCAGTGGGAAAGTGACGTTGTGAGCGAGGGGCAAACCTTGCGCAACGAAGACAATGCTTTTCTACCCCTGAGCTCAGGACAGATCTCGCTGCTGTGCGAATTTTGTCAGAGTAATAAGGCGTTGTGCCAAGCGGCAGAAAAGACTTTGAAACAGCACCCCTGGGTGTCTTCGCCGCTCCAGGTTCGCCCCTCGCTCATGTTTAACTGCGGAATTCGGGATCAGCGGAACCCCGAGTGGCATCCGTGACCCGCTGACAACCGATTGCCAAGCACGAAAACGACTTTGATACTGCGGAACTCGGTGCCTTCGCTACTCCGGTCTCGCTCAGTAGAGATTGTAACTTCACCTGCGGAATCCGGGATGAATGCGAAGAGGGGATCAACGTTCTTCCAGTTGCTCTCTGACTCCCTGGCAGGAACCACAAAATTCCGCTTCGGGTGAGATATCCAACCGGTCAGCGCCGATTGGGTTGTGACATCCTAAGCATAGGCCATACTGGCTTTGCCGGATGCGATTAAGCGCCTTGTCGATCTGATCCATCTCTTCAATATACCAGTCGTTCAAACGGTCGAGCAGGTTGGCCCTACTTTCATAGGCCGCCTGGTCGAGCCAATCGGTATTTTGCTCGACCTGTTCTTGCTCCCTGCCGATATGTTGCAGAGTCATGACGAGCTGCTCGCGGCGCTTTCTCAGTTGGTCTATCTGTCGGCCGATTCTAACTTCTTCCATCATCATGCCTCCTTTTCAGTTTACATGGTCCACGCATACGAGTTTTTCCCTTCGAGACCCAAGGCTTCTTAGACCACAGGCGCTGACCTATTTTATACTACTGACGCTAAATCTTGCCTAGTTTTTTCCTCCGTTATTCCCTCCCGTCCCGATCCGGCGAATTCACGGAGTCCCAGCGCCAGTTCTTTGAGCCGGTCGCCTACTCGCTTATTGATATTTCGCGCATCGCCGCCGTCTTCGGCGGGCCCCTCGCCGAGGATCGCTAGTCCCTCGTCGATGGAGCGCACCGGGTAAATGTGGAACTTGCCATCCGCCACCGCCTGGACCACGTCTTGGCGCAGGATCAAATGGCGCACGTTGGCGGCGGGGATCAACACTCCCTGTTTGCCGGTGAGGCCGACGACGCGGCAGACATCAAAGAAGCCTTCGATTTTCTCGTTGACGCCGCCGATGGCTTGAACTTCTCCCCACTGGTTGACCGAACCGCTGACGGCGATGTCCTGGCGCAGCGGCACGTCGGCCAGGCGCGAGAGCAGGGCGTAGAGCTCGGTGGACGACGCGCTGTCGCCTTCGACGCCGCCGTAGGACTGCTCGAAGCAGAGGCTTGCCGAGAGCGCGAGCGGTTGATGCTGGCCGAAGCGGTTGCGCAGATAGCCGGCCAGGATGAGCACGCCTTTGTCGTGGATGTTGCCGCTCAAATGCGCTTCGCGCTCGATGTTGATGAGACCGGCTTGTCCCATGCCGACGCTGGCGGTGACGCGGCTCGGGCGCCCGAAGGCATAGCCGCCGATCTCTGTTACCGAAAGGCCGTTCACCTGGCCGACTTTCTTGCCGTCGATGTCAACCAGGATCGTGCGGTTGGCGATCAGCTCGCGGATATCTTCCTCGACGCGGTTTGAGCGAAAGACGCGGCTTTCGAGCGCCTTCTCCACGTCGCGCGCGGAGGCGAGCTGGCGGTCCTCTTTGCGCGTCCAGAAAGTGGCTTCGCGCACCAGATCGGCGATCTCGGAGTAGGAGGCCAGCACCTTTTCGCGATCGCCCGCCTGGCGCGCGCCGAACTCGATCAATCTTTCGATGGCGCTCGGGTCGAAGTGCGGCAGCCCTTCCTCGTTGCAGAGACCCCCGACCCACTGCGCGTAAGCGAGCTGATGGCTCTCGTCTCGCTCCATGACGGGATTAAAATCAGCGCGCACTTTGAATAGCTCGTGAAACTCATCGTCCCAGGCGTAGAGCAGGTGGTAGAGAAACGCGCTGCCGAGAACGATTACCTTGGTGTTGACCTTCACCGGTTCGGGCTTTAAGCCGGAGGCGGAGAACAACGCGAAGGGTTCATAGGTTTCCATCTCGATGCGGCCGCTGCGCAGTGTCCGCTTGAGCACCTTCCACACCGCCGGCTCGGTCAGCGCGTCTTCCAGGCTGAAAATCAGATAGCCGCCGTGGGCGCGCAGGAACGAGCCGGATTTGATGCGGGTGAAGTTGGTCACCACCCGGCCGAAGCGGTCGACGACGCGCTCGATGGTGCCGAACAAATTAAGATAGGTCGGCGCGCTCTCGACGATGATCGGCGCCCCTTCGGTCTTGCGGTTGTCAACGACGACGTTCACGCCGTACTCAAGAAAGGGGTCGCGTTCGCGCGGCGGCGCCATGAAGGGGAAAGCCATCGGGCCGGCGGGAGTTTCCTTAAAATCGTCCAGGTTGTTGAGCACATGATCCTTTACTTCGGCCAGATAGACCGTGACTTCATCGTTGTGAAGTTCCTGTTCCATGCGCTCGAGGATCGGAATCAACACGCTCTCGCAAAAACGGCGCTCCACCAGGCGAATGTCTTCCTCCATTTCGCCCATGATCTCATGCTGCTTGCGCGCCAGCCGCTCCATCTCGATGGTCAGCTCTTGCTGGCGGCGCTCGACTTCCCGGCGCTCTTCTTCCGGCAGGGCGGCAAAATCCTGCGGGCGCTGGAGCGGCTTTCCGTTGACGATCGGAATGAAATAGAGATTGCCGTGCGCGCTCACTTGCACTTGAAAGCCCCGCTCCCGCGCCAAAGCCGAGAAGTGCTCGTTAAGCTCATGCGCTCGGGCGTTGTATTTTTCCGTCAGCAGAGTCTTTTCCTTGTCGAAGGCCTCCTGGCGAAACGCCTTGGGCAATTCCTCGCGCAAGTTCTTTACCAGGTCCTGCATCATCTCGTTGAGCCGGTTGCCCTGGCCCGCTCCGAGGGAGATCGCCCGGGGCGAATCCGGATGTTTGAAATTATGGACGTAGACCCAATCGCCGGGAGTCGCAGTGGCCGTGGCGCGCTCTGCCACCCAGCGGCGCAGGGTTTTGAGTTTCTCAACTCCGGTCAAGCCCGAAACGAAAATATTATAGCCGTTCCCCGCCACGCCCAAGCCGAGCTCCAGGGACGCCAGCACCCGGTCCTGGCCGACAAACTCTTTGGCGCCGGCGAGCTCCCGCGTCGAGGCGAACTTGCAATCGATCTTGCTCGAGAAACGGAGTTCCTCGGCGCTCAACTCGCACGCACTTTGGCGCAGTTCGGGCTCGGTTCGGTTGCCGGTCGTCGCCGTCGTGAGCGTCATAGCGCTTCTCCTCTTTTCGGTTTCGCTTTGGGTAAAACCACGCGCAGGACCCCGTCCCGGAACTCCGCTTGAATGGCGTCTTTATCGACCGACTCGGGGAGCTTCATGCGCCGCGTAAAATGACCGGAGGAACGTTCCATGGTGTGAAATTGTCCGTCGCTGTGGCTTTTTTCCAAAGAGCGCCAGCCCCGTAACACCAAGTCGCCATTTTGGACCTCGACTTTGACGTCTTCGGGCTTTACCCCCGGCAGGTCCGCATCGAGAATGAAAGCATCCTTGGTTTCGGAGAGATCCACCGAGGGGTTCCATCCCCGCACATCGCGGCAGAATCCCCAGGGCCGATGGATCATCTCATCAAACAGGCGCTCGACTTCCCGCGACAAATGCATGGGGAACGAGATCAGGTCATTCTGCTTCTTGGCCATCGTTCTGATCTCCAACCGGTTTTTCGCAGCGCGCCAAGCGGGAGTAAACGATCGATTCCGCCGCCAACCAATCTTCGAGGTCATGCCCCGGCAGCCTTCCGTGCCTGAGATAAAGTTCATAGGCGAGTCGTGCGATCTCGCGGCGCAACTCGACGGTTGAAGGTGAAGCTACGGGCGGCTCAAAGCGGAATTTGCCCGCGGCTCGCCTCAGCCGTTGATCTCCCAGGGTCGCTTCGGGGGGGTAATCGATTTCATTCGCGTTGGCCATCGCCTGTTCTCCACGGCCCTTACCATCAATTCTGCTAGTCATTGAAACGCAATGGCCATGCCACCGTAAAGCGTAAATTCTCGGCGATTCCGCAGGGATTTGCCGCCGCCGGTTTGCACCGGTGCGAAGAGGCGAATGAAAATCTCGCATCCATGCAAAGCGGGCCGCGCGATCCTTGGCAAAATCCAATGGCATATCGGTTGCACTTGCATTGTCATTGATCCCCCACGGCGCGTGACCGAGCGAAGGAGATTTCCTATGGCTGAATCAAACTTCGTTTTCACCGGAAACGATACCACCCTGCGCGACCAATATTTCGCCACCTTCCAGCGCAGTGAGCACCTGGAACCGGAAAAGGCGCTGCTCATGGCGATCTTGGAAGACGCGGTTCACTGTTACCGCAAGTACCGTTCAGCGCCCGATCGAGCCGGGAGGGAGCGCTTTCGTGAAGCCGAGCAATGGATTATGGAGGAAGGGGACGACCGGCTGTTTTCCTTCAATAACGTTTGCGAGCTGTTGGGCCTTGACCCGCAGTTTATACGGCGGGGAGTAAGGGAGTCGAGCGCGAAACCGGCCGAGGCGGAGAGACCGCGCCGGCGCGCCCGACCGCATCGGCAGGCGGCATGATGATCGCTGTGCCCAAAGAGAATTGCGTGGGCGAGCGTCGCGTCGCGCTGGTTCCCGAAACGGTCCAGCGTCTGGTCGCGAAAGGGATACCCATCCGGGTGGAGAGTGGTGCGGGGTCGGGCGGCTGGTTCACCGATGAGGATTACCGCCGGGCGGGCGCGTCATCGAACCGTCCGCCGAGACGCTTTTTCGGCAGGCCGACATAATCATCAAGATTCGCCCGCCCGCCGCGGCGAGTGTCGAGTTGCTGCGGCAGGGCGCTACGCTCGTTTGCCTGCTTTACCCCCGATGCGATCCGGCTCTCACCGTCCGTCTCGCCGCGCGAAATATCACCGCCATCGCCGTGGAAAATATGCCGCGCACCACCGTGGCGCAGGTGATGGACGTGTTAAGCTCGCAGAGTACCGCCGCAGGGTGTCGCGCGGTCATCGTTGCAGCCTACGCGTTGACGAAGTTCTTTCCGATGCTAATGACGCCGGCTGGCACCGTGGCACCCGCGCGGGTGCTGGTGCTCGGAGCCGGAGTCGCCGGTTTGCAAGCGATCGCCACGGCGCGACGGCTCGGTGCGGTGGTAGAAGCGTTCGACGTGCGTTTGGCGGCGCGCGAGGAGGTTGAAAGCTTAGGTGCAAGATTTCTTGTAGCGGAGACGGCGGAGAACTTCGAGACGGCGGAAGGGTACGCGCGCCCATTGGCCGAAGAAGCGCAGCGGCGGGCCCGGGCGGTGATTCAACGAAGCCTGGTTCATGCCGACGTGTGCATTACCACCGCGCTTGTCCCGAACCAGCGCGCGCCGCTATTGCTGACGGCTGCGATGGTGCGAGGAATGCGGCCGGGCTCCGTGATCGTCGATCTCGCCGCCGAGCAGGGCGGCAATTTAGTGAGTAAGATTAGAGAGGATGTCAGAGAAGGCGGAGAAGGCGTCAGACATTTTATTATGATTCTGCTGAAAAACCCTCCGTTCATCCTTCGAGAGCCTCAGGACGAACGGGGGAGCGGGTGAAATCATTGGAGATTTTCCGTACATGCTGAGCCTCGTCGAAGCATTCATAGGGTTTTTCAGCAGAATCTTATTATGTCTTTCCCCCTCGTAGTTGTTTTAGCAAATTCGCAATATTTTCGCTCAGAACGGCTTCCTGAGCCGATCTTTCTCTCAATCGCTTTATTCCCAAACTCAAGGTAGCTTGGTCCCGTCCATATCGCGCCGCGACTTCATTGAGCCTAACGGTACCTAACTCTTGCCCCAGGTACGTGACAACCGTGCGCGCAAATGAGCCGCGATGTTCCTTGGTTCGCGAATGCAGCAGTTTCACCGGATACTTATACCGCCGAGATACCGCGGTCTCGATTGCGCTCATTTCCACTCGGATTGGGGGCGGCGGATCAAGGTCGAGACTACGGTATATCTTTTCCACGGAAGCTTCCGACGAGCACTTCGTCCCCTCTTCTCACATTTGCAACTATTTGCCCCGGACTTCTTATTCCTAGAAACGAGAGCCACTCCTGGTGCCGATACATTAGGGAAAAATCCTTGGCATCGGCGTTGCGTAAATCATCAGAATTGTCATAAGGCAAGCGTGCCCGCTGTTTTTGATTCAAAGAAGTGCGTATGAGAGGAGACTAAACACAATAAAAGTCTAATTTGGAAAGGAGTCGTTATGCAAAAGTTCAGAATCAGCTTTTTTTTTCTGCTTGTGCTTGTCGCAAGCGTGCCTTCGCATGCAGCCTCGGTTTTTGAAGGCAAGACGATTACCGTCATCGTCGGGTACAAACCCGGAGGAGGCTATGACAGGTATGCTAGGCTGATCGCCAAACATCTGCCGAAGTATATTCCAGGAAAACCCGGCGTCATTGTTCAAAATATGCCCGGCGCAAGCAGCGTCATTGCGGCAAATCACCTTTTTAGCGTCGCCAAGCCCGATGGCCTGACCTTTGGGACATTTAACAATGCCACGGTCGTCGCGCAATTGATCAAGGTCGAGGGGGTGAGATTCGACTTGGCCAAATTTTCGTGGCTGGGGAGTGCCGCCAGCGATGCAGTGATTCTCACCGTGCGCTCCGACGTTCCATACAGGAGCGCAGGCGACTTGCGAAAGGCCAAGCAGTTTGTGATAGGCACCACCGGACCGGGAAGTTCGACCCATGATTTTCCCGCGCTCCTAAAGGAGTTCGCCGGCTTTGACTTCAAGCTTGTCCCTGGTTATTCGTCGAGCGCGGATGTTATGCTTGCCGTCGAGCGTAAAGAGGTGGATGGCCGGGCGGGGTCTTTCGATTCGATAAAGCCTTTTATTGATCGCGGGCTGGTGCGTCCTATCCTTCGAAACCGGACTACGGCTCCGGGAATCGAGAAACTCCCGGTGGACGAAGATCTCGCAACAAGTCAGAACGGCAAAATCGTCATGGCCGTGAACGCCGTCCCGACGCAGATCTACCGGCCGTTTGTCGCGCCTCCTGCCACGCCAAAGGATGTGATGAAGATCCTGCGCGATGCATTTGCCAACGCGCTCAAGGACAAAGAACTTCTCGCGGAAGCCGAGAAGGGCAAGATGACCATCGATTATACCTCGCCCGAGGATGCACTCAAAGTCGTGGCTGAAGTCTTAAGCCAGTCTCCAGACATCGTCCAGGAACTGACGAAACATATCAAGTTTGGGGACTAAATCTCAGCGAGCGTTCAATCATAGGGGCAGGGAGGAGCGCAGTTCCTCCCTGCCCCTATCTGAAAGGACAGAGTTGGATTTTTGACTATGTTGGATACGTTCATCCAAGGCCTTTTCGCCGTCTTCCAGTGGCAGACTTTTCTTGTGATGCTCCTGGGGATCTTTCTGGGCTTTTGGGTGGGGTTGCTGCCCGGGCTGGGAGGCACAACCACTCTGGCTTTGATGCTTCCCTTCATTTACAAGATGAGCCCGGTGGAGGCCTTTGCCTTCCTCTTGGGCATGCACTCGGTTGTCTCTACCACCGGAGATATTACATCCGTCTTGTTTGGCATTCCCGGGGAGGGAACTACAGCGGCGACGATTCTGGACGGCCACGCGATGGCTAAGAAAGGGGAGGCCGGGCGGGCGCTCGGGGCGGCGCTCATGAGTTCGCTCATCGGCGCTTTGATCGGCGCATTTGCGTTGGCTCTCTCCATTCCGATCGTGCGCCCCTTGGTTCTCACGTTCGGGGCGCCAGAGCTTTTTATGCTGGCTGTCGTTGGGGTTGCCTTTATCTCCTCGTTGAGCGGAGAAGGAGGGCGGGCCCTCTTGCGCGGTATATTGGCGGGGCTCTTGGGACTATTATTTGCGCTTGTTGGTCAAGATCCCCAGGCCGGAGTCCAGCGGTTTACCTTCGGTCAGCTCTACTTGTGGAACGGACTCGACCTGGTTCCCGTCTTGGTCGGCCTGTTCGCAATTCCGGAGATCGTTGACCTGGCGGTCAGGGGTACTTCTATCGCGGGCGAGCTTCCGCAGGAGAATTTGAGCAAAGGGGTTTGGACGGGAGTGAAAGACACCTTTGTGCACTTAGGGCTTACCGTGCGATGCAGCCTGGTAGGAACCTTTATTGGCATCATGCCGGGTTTGGGCGGAGGAGTGGCGCAGTGGATCGCGTACGGTCACGCGGTGCAGAGCGCGCGGGACAGCGAAGAGCGAACAGGGTTTGGCAGAGGTGACGTCCGGGGAGTTCTGGGTCCCGGCGCCGCTAATAATTCCAAGGAAGGCGGCTCTCTCATTCCCACCATCGCGTTCGGAGTCCCAGGCAGTTCCTCCATGGCGATTCTTTTGGGGGCGTTTTTCCTCCAGGGAATTTCGCCGGGCCCGGACATGCTGGACAAGCACCTCGTCCTTACCTTTTCCATGGTCTGGACGATGGTGGTCGCCAACATTATCACCGTCGCCGTTAGCCTATTTTTTCTAAATTACCTGGCCAAGCTCACGCTGATCCGAGGGCCGGTCCTTATCCCGTTCGTACTCTTTTTCTCATTCATCGGAGCCTACACCTCTAACAATCATCTTGGAGATTTGGCTGTTTTGCTAGCGTTCGGGTTTTTTGGCTATCTGATGATTCGATGTGGCTGGCCCCGGGCTCCGTTGGTCCTCGGCTTTGTCCTGGGTAGAATCGCCGAGAACAACTTTTACATCTCAACCATCAGGTACGGCTCGGCCTGGGTCGGGCGGCCGTTGGTTCTCATGCTCATCTCTCTAACGGTGATCGTCCTTTTCTTTCCCCTGATTCGTTCTAAGTGGCAAGAATCTACCAAGGGAGAGACGCAGTGAAAGCTTTGGTCAGTTCGCGCTTTATTCTGAGTTTTGCAGCGGCATGCATAGCCGGCTATGCGCTCTATGCGTCGCTCCACTGGTCATTCAAAACCGCTCTCTTTCCGCGAGTGATTGGGATTCCCCTGCTTATGCTTGCCCTCATCGAAATGGCCCTGAGCATCTGGGGTGTTGAGAGGGAACGCGAAGGGCATGCGGTGGATTTCGAGCTCACGACAACGGTAGAGCCCGCTCTGGCCAGAAAAAGGACCCTGGTGATCTTTGCGTGGATTCTGGGTTTTTTGGTGCTGATCCTCGCTGTTGGCTTTCCTCTCGCCGTGCCGATCTTCGTCTTCGCTTATTTGAGAATAGCCGGCAGAGAGCCGTTGACGCTAAGCATTGTCTTAACCTTAGTTTCCTGGATTTTCATAGAAGGAGTCTTCGATCGATTCCTCCATATTCCGTTTCCGGACGGTTGGATACTTGGGCTTTGGCGGTAGCTTTTAATGATGGATGATAGGAATTTGTTTTGAGTTTCAGCCACCGCGAACTTAAGAATCCTTCAAACAATCGCCTGCCGGAACAAGCGAACCAGCCGCAGCTCCCTTTAACCTGCCTGAAGTGACAGTACAGTGCGGTAAGGCCTGAATTACAGTCGCGGCCCGTACATGAGAAGGGGAACTCCGGCCCGGCGCACGCATGTCGCAGCCACCCCGCCGAGCAAGGCGCGCCGCAAACCGCCGCGGGCGTGCGACGTTATCGCCAGCATGGTCTCCGGCATGCCTTTCACGTAACGGCACAGCGCATCGGCCGGGTCGCCATGCAGCACCTCCCACTCGCAATCGATGCCGTGCTCACGTTTGATCTTTCCGGCGATCCCATGAAGGTAGGACGATTCCAGCATGTCACTCTTGCTGTTCCCGGCAAGCGCCGGAATGGAGGGCTGCGGCGACAAGGCTTGAACCAGCGACAGCCGGCCCGCCAGGACCTGTGCCATTTCGGCCGCGAAAGGAATCATGCGCTCGGAGAACTCACTGCCGTCTAGAGCCATTACCAACGTTTTGATTTTCTTCGGCGCTTCTCCATCGCCTGAAACAGCGCGGTACAGAATCACTGGGCGGCTCGATCCTTGGATGACCCGGAGCGCCACGCTGCCCAGGATCGCTTCGGTCCAGGCGGTGCGCCCGTGGGTCGTCATGGCGGCGATGGCGTTGGGCTTGTCCTCCAGTTCGCCGACGATGGCCGCCGCCGGGTCGGCGGATAAGAGAAATCTCACGTCGGCACGGTAGCGCCGCGCGCATTGGCGCAGCTCACTTTCCTCCGCCGCCAACTCATCGGCGTCGGCAACGACTCTTATAATCGTCAGAGTTGCGCTCGCAGCCGAAGTGATTCCATAGGCGAGCGGTAGTATCTCCTGCGCCAACTGCGATCCGTCGAGGCAAGCGAGAACCTCGTCAAACATAAAACTCTCGGCTCTTCCGGATGTATTTTGAAAGAGTAGTCACCACAGAGACACGGAGTTCACAAAATTTGACCGCGTTGCGCCGGTTCAAGTCGTTCAAAATGTTCCAATCGTTCAAGACGTTTAATCGGGACAACTCACCACAGAGACCCAGAGATCACAGAGTTCGGAGTAGTTTTCAATCAACAATTCTTTACTAAATTCTTAAGCCCCACCCTTTGGGTGGGGAACCTTATACTGGGGTTCCAAGGGGGCGTGTAGCATCCCCTTGGTCAAGGGCGGGGTTAAAGCCCCGCCCGCGAAGCCGAGCGAAGCGAGTTTACTCGGCGTACTCGGCGCCTCAGCCTTGAAAATTGTGGCTGATCCGTCTCAGCCAAATAATTTGGGGCTGATCCGTCCTTTCGCGGATCCGCGGTGAAATATCCGAATCCTTCTTCACCACAGAGTTCGCAGACAGATAGTTCCGAGTCCCGAGTCTCGACTCTCATGTTTAAGCCCGAGACTCGAAACCCGAGACGCGAGACCTCAAATCTCAGCGCCTCGGCGGTGAGCCACACGGAAGCCTGAAGATTCAAGTCTCTATTCCGCTTCCGCTTGGGGCGTCCGCGCAATCACGTGAACCGTGCTCGCTTGCGGCCCGTTTTCTCCAAGCTCCTCCGCAAACCGGACTGCAGTGCCCACGGCGATGTGAGCGAACCCCGGCTGGAGAACACTGTGGCGGTGAAAATAAATTTCTCTCCCGTCCGACGTTTCAAGGAAGCCGTAGCCTTCTTCCGGAAAGAGTTTGCTGATCCGGCCATGGCCCGCGCTCTCATGCAGTTTGACGGCGCCACTCTGCCGGCGCGCGTAGTCTTGGAGCCGGCGCCCGGCGGCGTTGACGGCGTCCCGAATCGCCACGTAGATGTCCTCGTGAGCGGCGTGCTTGCTCGGCTCGTGGCTTTCGCTGAAATCTTTTTCAATTTGCTTCGAGGGCGGTAACTTTGCCGCCTTGAGCCGCTTCGGCGCGCGATTGATCACCAGCTCGCCGCCGGGCACGGTAATATCGATCCGCACCTGGTACGCTTTACCTTTGTGATGGTGGCGGTGGGGCGCTTCCACCATGACCCGGCAGCTCATGATGCGGTCATAGAAAGATTCGAGCTTAGCCGCCTTCTCACGGATAGTCGCCTCGACCGCTTTCGAGGGCGGCATGTTGCGAAACGTGATCTTCAAGGGGATTTCCATATTTAATCGCCTCCGTCTGGTGGTGAGATTGATTCATTAATTAGAAATCGGCAAGAGGCGTGCCATGATAAGTCGCTCGGCAGTCAAAAAAATTGGTGATTTTCCGCAGGATTCGAGCGGGGGACGCCATGCCGCCCCGGACAATTCCCGCTGCTGCGAAATCCCCCCGACGGTCTTAGCAGCAGCGAAAAAACTTAATCCCATCATAACAGCTCATGCGCGCCATTCGAGTGATTATTCGGTGGAAATGGGCCGAGGTATTTCTTGTCGCCGCGGCATGCATTTTGCGCAACTGTGCGTATGGAGAGCGCGATTAGAGATCAATCTGTTTAGGAGTGAGATGGACTTTGGAGAACTGATCGAACCTTGAACGGTCAAGAACAAAAGGGAGGGAGTTATGCCGATTTTGAAAAAACTCAAAGAGGCGCTCGATGAGGCGAAGATCTCCTATGAGGTTTACAACCATGCGCTCGCCTACACCGCGCAAGAAATTGCCGCAAAGCAGCATTTCCCGGGCAAGGAAATGGCGAAGGTCGTCATGCTCGACGTGGACGGCGCGCTGGTGATGGGGGTGATCCCAGGCAGCCGGAAAATCAGCTTGGAGATGGTTAAAGTGAGCTTAGGTGCTAAGAAGGCGCGGCTCGCCACCGAAGATGAATTCATCGCGCGTTTCCCGAATTGTGAGATCGGCGCGATGCCGCCCTTCGGCAACCTCTTTGGTCTCAACGTTTACGTCGACCCCGCGCTGGAGCAGGACGAGCATATCTACTTCAACGCCGGTAACCACGTGCAGACGGTCAGGCTGAAGTACGCAGACTTCGCGGGGTTGGTAAAACCGCAGGTCGCCCGGCTGGTCGCAGAGCGAAATAAGAAAGCGGCTTGATCGGCTGGCGCGGCTATATATATCGGAACGCGTCGGCGTTTCTCCTGTCAGCATGTTGCCGTCAGAGCCATCGGTGGCGGTCACGGCGGAGAGGCGTATTGGCTCTCGGCAAGCGAACCTCACGCCGCCGTTGTCTGTAAGATTGTGTATGGCATTGTCGATGTACCGGTTGGCGCTCAATCTGAAGACGGCGAAGCAGATCGGCGTGACGACTTCACCCAGGCTCTTCAGACGGCGAGATTGGAGGACTCAATGGAAACGCTCGCTAACCCGCCTCTGTACAATCAAATCGCTCCGGCGTTTTTTGCGGGCGCGAAAATCATCGATGACTGTTCTTGAATATCGGAAATTCCGACTTCATACCGCCTCATCGTGAAACCTGCGAGGAAAGGGGATTCTTTGATAACGTTGGAAAGGTCCCAAGGTTTTGCCTTGCCTGCTCAATGGTGCCGTTTTTGCTGGCTTTTTAACAAAATGTACTGAAGCCGGTTTTATCCAGGGTTGATTTTTCGCACTGGGTGCATGGGTGTTGCTGGCGATCAGGAAACTTTAGGCATGCGAAGACTTACATGAGTGAATAGCGGCTCGTGGCTCACCAACGTTTCAGCCGTCCTAAGCCGGCTACCCTCCATTTTTTTTCGTTCCCCCGGCCTGACAGCGATCTTTCCTGCCAGTTCTTTCCAGACGCTGATAACGGCAACGGTAAACTCAAACTCGAAAACGGCTCCCGCATAGGAGTCATTGGCAGCGGGCCGGCCGGCTCGTTTTTCAGCTATTTCCTGCTCGATATGACCCAGAGGCTCGGCATCGATGTCGGCCTCGACATCTACGACCCGCGCGACTTTGCAGTTATCGGACCGACCGGTTGCAACATGTGCGGTGGCATCATTTCAGAGTCACTCGTCCAGGTGCTCGCCGCCGAAGGCGTCAACCTCCCGACGACGGTAGTCCAGCGGGGCGTGGACAAGAAGACCTTGCTCCGGCGAATACAACAGGACCCCGCGCTCGCCTTCCGCATGCTCGAGCATCTTTGCCACCGCGTGCGAAAGCTCGATTCCGAACTTGGTAGAATAAAAACGGCACAGTGAGATTGGATCTTGCGTGTGGAGAGGCGCCACGGTCGCCCAGCCTTCGTAGCCGAAGCTACTTCGGCGGAGTAGGCTAACGCCGTGGGTCTCCACTCGCTGCGATGTTACCGCCGCCATTTTTCTGAATGAGTCGCGCAGTTCTTAACGGCCTGCCAGGAGGAATTGATTCAACAGCTTCTGATTGTAACCCTGCTCCAGAAAATGCCCAATCCGCTTTTTAACATCTTCCACCGTCTGATAGTCCCACGGATACACTTCTTCACTCTTGAGCGTCTTCATGAAACTCTCCGCTGCCGCGTTGGCGCACGGATTGCCCTTGCGCGCCATGCTGATCTCTAGCCCGGCTGCTTGCAACCGCTCCACATAGCCATGACACGCCTACGGCACGGCGCGATCCAAACGCGGTGTGTCGAAGAAGACGTGAATTTTGCGCGTGCCACTCGACGTTAACTTGACTTTGCGAGCGATAGATCATTATAAATATTATAGTTAGAGCCTCTTCCCAGTTGCCGAATTTTCCCCGCATGGCGCCGAGAAACCCCCTGTCAACGGCGCTGTTAAGGCTTGGGCAGAAGATGATTTAAGGACGCGATGCGAAGTCACCTTAGGGATTTATTGACCCGAGCGATCGAAAAAACCGCGCAGGAGGGAGCGCTGAATTCGACCGAACTCCCCTCTGTGCTTCTTGAGGCGCCGAAACAACGCGAGTTCGGCGATCTGGCGACCAATGTCGCCATGATGTGGGCCAAGACGGCAAAGAAGCCGCCGCGCGTGATCGCCGAAACGATTCTCAAGAACCTCGAGGATCCCGACGGCATTCTCGCGCGTAAGGAGATCGCCGGTCCGGGTTTTTTGAATTTCGCGTTTGCGCCGAAGTTCTATTATCAGCGCTTGCGCGAGTTGGCGGAGGGCAAAGAGAAAGCCCTCAATCTTGGCCACGGTGCCAAGATGCAGGTGGAATTCGCCAGCGTCAATCCGACCGGCCCGCTCCACGTCGGCCACGGTCGCGTCGCGGTGATCGGCGATGTCTTGGCGCGGCTGCATGAAGCGACCGGCTTTGAGGTCGAACGGGAATACTACGTTAATGATGCCGGCAAGCAGATGGAAAACCTGGGACTCTCACTCTACGCGCGCTACCGTGAATTATTCGGCGAAAAAATCGATTTCCCGGAGGACGGCTACCCCGGCGACTACGTCAAAGAACTCGCGGCTGAGGTTAAACAGAGAAACGGCGACAAATTCTTAAATGAATCGAAAGAAGCGGCTGTGGATTTTTTTCGCCAGTTCGGCGGCGAGTCGCTGCTCGGCACGATTCGCGGCCAACTTGGCGGGTTCGGCATTCAATTCGATTCTTTTTTTAGTGAGAGGGCGCTGCGGGAGCGCAGCGAAGTCGCGCGGTCGATGGATCTATTGCGCGCGCGCGGACTCCTCTACAGCGAGGACGGAGCGCAGTGGTTCAAGTCGACCGAGTTCGGCGACGACAAGGATCGCACGGTGATCAAAAGCGACGGCGAGCTGACCTACTTCGCCAGCGATATCGCCTATCATCGCAATAAGTTCGAGCGCCGCTTCGCCAAGCTCATCAACGTCTGGGGCGCCGATCACCATGGTTACGTGCCGCGCTTAAAAGCGGCGCTGCGGGGGCTCGGCTACGACCCTGAGGTTTTGCACGTGGTTTTGGTGCAGATGGTCCAACTCACCCGCGGCGGCGAGCCAGTGCGCATGGGCAAGCGTACCGGGGAATTCGTGGCTCTCGAAGAGGTATTGGAAGAGGTGGGGCGGGACGCCGCGCGGTTTTTCTTTCTGATGCGCAAGTCGGACAGCCACCTCGACTTCGACCTTGATCTCGCCAAGCGACAGTCGAGCGAGAATCCGGTTTTTTACGTGCAGTACGCCCATGCCCGGGTGGCGAGCATCTTCGAGCAGGCGCTTAAGAACGACGTCGCGTGGAATTCGGCGCAACGTGAAATCGTCCGGGTCGAGCGCCTCGAACTGGCGGAGGAGCTGGAGCTTATCCGCAAAATGATTCAATTCAACGACGTTTTGGAAGAAAGCGTCAGGGAGCTGGAACCCCACCGAATCGTTTTCTATTTGTTGGATCTGGCTGGCGAGTTTCACCGTTACTACAATCGGTGCCGGGTCATTTCGGAAGACGAGGATTTGACCCGGGCGCGGCTGTTGTTGGTGGAGAATACCCAGAAAACGATTCGCCGGGGGCTGGAGATTTTGGGCGTCGCCGCGCCGCTGAAAATGGCCGCGCGCTCGGAAATCGATGGCCGCGACCCCTGACTGGAAGGTAGATAGAGGAAAACCAATGGCGGAGAATCGCAGAGAAAAAGACAAACGGTTCTACTTCAGCCGCGGCCAGATGGTGCTGCTCGGCGGCGCTTTTGCCCTGGCTTCGGTTATCATATTTTTTATGGGAGTTTTTACCGGCAAAGGAATCGAGGAACGAAGGATTGTAAAGATGGAAGAACCGCCGGCGAAGATTCCCATCAAGCCCGCTGCTCCGGGGGGGCCGGCCAAAGAGGAGATGACCTTTTATAATACTTTGACCAAGCCCGCGGGAGCCGAGCCGTCCGCGGAACAAAAACCGAAAGAGTCGAAGCCGGCGGAAAAGACCGCCAAGCCGGAGTCCAAGGAAAGCAAGCCACAAACCAAAGAAGCACCGCCCGCGCCTAAGCCGGTCGAAAAAAAGACGGAAAAAACGCCGTCTCCGGAAGCGGCGTCGAAGCCAGCTCCGCCCGTCGAGACGGCTGAAAGCAAGGAAAGCGGCAAGGGATGGACGGTTCAGGTCAACGCTTTTCCCGACGAAAAGTCGGCGAAGACTTGGGTTGATCGACTCAAAAATAAAGGTTACAAGGCCTATGTGGCCGAGGCGAATGCCAAAGGAAAGATCTGGTATCGCGTGCGGGTGGGCCAGTACAACACCCGGGAGGAAGCGAAGAAAGTGGAGGAAGCCTTGAAGACCAAAGAGAACTACACCAAGGCCTTCATCGCGACCCGCTAAGTCGAAGAAACGGGCGATCATGAACATCCGCGAAGCGATCGAGAAACTCGTCAATCGCGTCAGCTTATCCGAAGCCGAGACCAGCGACGTCATGAATCAAATCATGACCGGGGAGGCAACCCCCTTGCAAGTGGCGTCCTTTCTCACGGCCCTGCGCATGAAAGGTGAAACTGTCGAAGAGATCACCGGCGCGGCGCGGGTGATGCGCGAGAAGGCCCATCGCGTCAATGTCGGATCCAAAAACGTGCTGGATACCTGCGGCACCGGCGGCGACCAGAAAGGGACTTTCAATATTTCCACCACCTCGGCGCTCGTCGTGGCAGGAGCGGGTATCGCCGTCGCCAAGCATGGCAACCGCTCGGTGTCGAGCCAGTCGGGCAGCGCCGACGTCTTGGCGGCGTTGGGTGTGAAGGTGGACGCGCCCAAGGAGCGGGTCGAAGAGTGCATCGCCAAGATCGGCATCGGTTTTTTGTTCGCGCCGCTGCTCCACGAGGCGATGAAATACGCTGTGCAGCCGCGCCGCGACATCGGCATCCGCACGGTGTTCAATCTCCTGGGGCCGCTCACCAATCCGGCGCTGGCCACCCATCAGCTGATCGGACTTTACAGCGGCGAACTGGTCGCGGTCATTGCCCATGTGCTCAAGAACCTCGGCAGCGTGCGCGCCATGGTGGTTCACGGCATGGAGGGTTTGGATGAAATCTCTCTCTGCGGCCCCACCAAGGTGGCGGAGCTGCGCGATGGAAAGATTAAGGAATACACCATCGCGCCCGAAGAAGTGGGGCTGAAGCGATGCCGGCTGGAAGATTTGCACGGCGGCAACGCGGAACAGAGCGCAGCCATCGTGCGCGGTGTGTTGCAAGGGGACAAGGGTCCGGCGCGCGACGTGGTGTTGCTCAACAGCGGCGCCGCGCTCTACGTCAGCGGCAGCGCCGCCTCGATAAGGGACGGCATGGCGCTTGCGGCCTCTTCCATCGATTCCGGCAAAGCCCGCCAGAAGCTCGAGCAGTTGGTTCAGTTAACCAACGCCGCCTAGATTTCATGGCTGAAATTCTCGCCACCATCGCCGGCCATGTGCGCGAGCAAGTGGCACGGCGGCGGCGTGACATGCCGCTTGAAGCGCTGCGCGACCGGCCGCTGTTTCATGCGCTCGTGCGCGGCTTCGCTAAGAGTCTCTCGGGGACCTCGCGCCGCATCATTGCGGAAGTGAAGCGCGCTTCGCCGTCGAAGGGGCTGATTCGGCCGGACTTCGATCCGGTGGCGCTGGCGAAGGATTTTGCCGAGCATGGCGCCAGTGCCGTTTCGGTGCTGACCGAGGAGCGCTTTTTCCATGGGAGCCTGAGCCATCTCGAGGAGATTCACGGCGCGGTGAGCCTGCCGCTTCTGCGCAAAGACTTCATGCTCGACCCCTATCAGTTGGTCGAGGCGAAGAGCTACGGCGCGGACGCCGTGTTGTTTATCGCCGCGCTGCTCGATCCCGCGCTCATGGGCGAGTTGCGCGAGCAAGCCGCGGCGCACGGCTTGGATTCATTGATCGAGGTGCATAACGAAGCGGAGCTGGAGGCTGCGCTTAAGGCGCGCGCCGAGTTGGTGGGCATCAATAACCGCGACCTAAAGACTTTCGGAGTCAGTCTGGCCACCACGGAGCGATTGGCGCCGCTCATTCCAACCGGCGTAACGGCGGTTTGCGAGAGCGGCATCGACGGCCTGGAGCAGATTCGCCGGGTCGAGAAGTTAGGTATCCATGTTTTCTTGATCGGCGAGTCATTGATGCGCGCGCCGCAGCCGGGGGAAAAGCTGAGGGAACTGCTAAGTGCTGAGTAATGAGTCCTGAGTGCTGAGCGGGGAGGATACTCGGTACTCAGGACTCAGGACTGTATTGCGTTATGGTGAAAGTGAAAGTCTGCGGGATTACTAATTTGGCCGACGCGGAAAAGGCGCTCGAGTTCGGCGCGGATGCTTTGGGGTTCAATTTCTATGCGCCGAGTCCGCGCTATGTCGCGCCGGAAAAGGCGCGAGCCATTATCGAGGCGCTGCCCGAGCGATCTTGCAACGTCGCGCTCTTTGTCAACGACTCCAAAGAGAGGATTCGCGAGATTCTCGCCGACGCCGTTCTCGCGGACGGACGCCAGGTCTACGGCGCGCTGCAATTCCACGGCGAAGAGAGCGAAGATTATTGCCGCGGCTGGACGCTCAAGGTGATCAAGGCGTTTCGCCTGAAAGAAAAACAATCGCTGCAGGGGATGGAAAAATTTCCCGCGGACTTTTTCCTGCTGGATTCCTGGTCGCCGGGATACGGCGGATCGGGGGCGGCCTTTCCCTGGGATTGGCTCGAAGGATTGCCGACGGAAAAATTGATTTTGTCCGGCGGCCTCACCCTGGAGAATGTCGCCGAGGCCGTGCGCAGGATTCGTCCCTACGGAGTCGACGTTTGCAGCGGCGTGGAGTCACGCCCCGGTATCAAAGATCATGGCAAGCTCAAAGAATTCATCATCGCCGCCCAGGCTGCCTGACCGGCGCGGTCACTTCGGCCCCTACGGCGGGCGCTACGTCGCCGAGACGCTCATGCCTGCCCTCGTGGAATTGGAGCGGGCCTACGCTGCGGCGCGGCGTGACGCCGCCTTTCGCCAGGAGTTCCAAAAGTATCTGCGCGAGTACGCGGGCCGGGAAACGCCGCTCTACTTCGCCGAGCGGCTGACGCAAAAACTCGGCGGCGCGAAGATTTATCTCAAGCGCGAGGACCTCTGCCATACCGGAGCACACAAGATCAACAACACCATCGGCCAGATCCTGCTGGCGCGGCGCATGGGCAAAAAGCGCATCATCGCGGAGACCGGCGCGGGACAGCATGGGGTAGCCACGGCGACGGTGGCGGCGCGCTTCGGTCTGCCGTGCGAAATCTTCATGGGCACGGAAGATGTGGCGCGCCAGTCGCTCAACGTTTTTCGCATGAAGCTGCTCGGCGCCAAGATGCGGGTGGTGGACTCGGGCAGCCGGACTCTAAAAGACGCAATGAATGAAGCGCTGCGCGATTGGGTGACCAACGTGCGCACGACCTACTATTTGATCGGCTCCGTGGCGGGTCCCCATCCTTACCCGATGATGGTGCGCGACTTTCAATCGGTGATCGGCCGGGAAGCGCGCCGGCAAATGCTCAAGGCCGAGGGGCGGCTACCGGATTACCTGGTCGCGTGCGTCGGCGGCGGCAGCAACTCCATGGGCCTCTTCTATCCTTTCGTCAAGGACCGAAAGGTCAAAATGCTCGGCGTCGAAGCCGCAGGACGCGGTATTCGCACCGGTAAGCATGCGGCGTCGATACTCGGTGGCGAAGTCGGCGTGCTGCACGGCAGCAAGAGCTACGTGCTGCAGGACGATCAGGGGCAGATTCTCGAGACCCATTCGGTGGCGGCGGGGTTGGACTATCCTGGCGTAGGTCCCGAGCTTAGCTATCTGCGCGACCGCGGCCGAATTGAGTTTGTTTCGGCGACGGACGGCGAGGCCATCGGCGCGCTCAAATTCCTGGCGGAAGTGGAAGGTATCATCCCTGCTTTGGAGAGCGCTCACGCGATCGCCGCCGTGATGCGGCTGGCGCCGCGGTTGGCAAAACAGCGCACGATCATCGTCAATCTTTCCGGCCGGGGAGATAAGGACATGATGACCGTGGGAGATTATCTGGGAGTGAAGCTCTGATTCCTGTTCAAGGTTCAACGCTCGCCCTGCGAGCTGTTCAAGGTTTAAGGGTCCGAGTTCAAGGTGCCCGCTCCTCACTTTGAACTTTGAACGTTGAACCTTGAACTAGAATCCAAGCATGAGCCGTATTGAAAAAAAATTCGCCGAGCTAAAGAAGCGCGGCGAAACCGCCCTAATCCCCTTCGTCACTGCGGGAGACCCTGATCTCGCGACGACGCTTGCGATCATGCGCGCGCTTGAAAAGGGCGGAGCGGACTTAATCGAGTTGGGCGTTCCTTTTTCCGATCCGACCGCGGATGGGCCGACGATCCAGCGCTCCTCCCAACGCGCCTTGAAAAACGGCCTTTCCTTACCGCGGATCTTCGACCTGGTGCGCGAGTTTCGGCGCCAATCCGAGCTGCCGGTGATTCTGTTCGGCTACTTCAATCCATTTTTTCACTATGGGCTGAAAGAATTTTGCCGCCAGGCCGCGCGAACGGGCGCCGACGGTATTCTCTGCGTCGATCTGCCGCCGGAGGAGAGCGGGGAGTTGAAACGGTGGGCCGACCAGGAAGGCATGGACGTCATCTTTCTCTTGTCGCCGACCAGCGGCGCTGATCGGGTCCGGCAGGTCGCGCGCAGAGGGCGTGGGTTCGTATATTATGTTTCAGTGACCGGCGTGACTGGCGCGCGGCGCTCATTCGATGCCAACCTGCGCACGCAGGTGATCCATGTGCGCGAGTCCACGTCCTTGCCGGTGGGCGTTGGCTTCGGCATCTCGACTCCGGCGCAGGCGGCTTGGATCGCGCAATTCGCCGATGCGGCGGTGGTGGGCAGCGCGCTGGTTGCGATCATCGAGAAAGCGAAGACGGGAGCTCAAAAGGTGAGGCGGGCCGGACTCTTTGTCGCCCGGCTTAAGCGCGCTATGAAACGGATCAAGAAAAGGTAGGCCCGCTCGGTCGCCGCATGACAGTTTAGAGCCAGGCAATGCGTAAGGAGTGAAACGATCTCCTGTGGACTCCTATTCGGAAACGCTCAATCGCATCTATAACCTGCGGGGCGGAGTCATCGATCTTCGTTTAGACCGCATGGAACGGGCGCTCGCGCTCTTCAACCATCCTGAAAAAACTTTTCCTTCGTTTCACATCGCTGGGACCAACGGCAAAGGCTCCACGGCGGCGATGCTCCACCGCATACTTTGCCTGGGAGGTTACCGAACGGCGCTTTACACATCGCCCCATTTGGTATCGTTTACCGAGCGCATCCGGATCGGCGACCAGGAGATCTCTCCAGAAGAAGTTGTAGCGCTGGCGGAAGAAGTGTGGCAACGCACTCTGACGGCCGATGTTGCGTTGACCTTTTTTGAGTTCGTCACCGTCATGGCTTTCGTTTATTTCGCGCGGCGGGGAGTCGATGTCGCTGTGGTGGAGGTTGGGCTGGGAGGGAGGCTCGACGCCACCAATTTAGTGACCCCCGTGGTTTCCATGATTACGACGATCTCCAAGGATCACGAAGCTTACCTCGGCTCGGATCTCCGATCCATCGCGCGCGAAAAGGCGGGAATCATCAAACCGAAGATTCCGGTAGTGCTCGGCGACCTGCCTGCCGAGGTGCTCGATCTTTTCGAGGAGATTGCTTCAGGGCGAGGAGCGCGAACTTACCTTTTTGAGCGTGAGTTTAGAATTTTCTTGAAAGATCAGGGCCTTTTCGATTATATTGGCATTCATCAAAACGTTCCTGATCTTTCCTTGGCGCTTCGCGGCCGTCATCAGCGGAACAACGCGGCAGTAGCGCTCGGCGCGCTGGAGGTCACACATGGGGCTTTCCCGGTGAGCGGCGCACTCATACGGGAGGGATTAGCGACCGTTTCATGGCCGGGCCGCTTCGAAGTCATGCTTGAGCGGCCCACCGTGGTCTTGGACGGTGCGCATAACGGGGAAGGGGTCAAGGCGCTCCTAGAAACGATCGAGGATTTTCGGCAGGGGAGGAGAATCAAGCTGCTGTTCGCGTCGATGGAAGATAAAGAATGGCGGCTGATGCTGAACATACTGGTGGACAGGGTGGACGAAGTGGTCTTGACGCGCGTTTCAATGGAACGCAGCGCGGATCCCAAACAATTAGCTAGTCACGTTGCCGGTCGGGTTCCCCATCGCGTGATGAACGACGCGCGCCAAGGCCTTGGTTATTTGCTCACTAGCGCTCGGCCCGAAGATATCGTGTTGGTTGCCGGCTCTCTCTATCTGCTCGGCGAGGTGCGGCCTGTGGTTCAGGAAGCACGCTGCGCCAGGCTGGTTGATGGCACAGCATCAAATTCAGCCCTCTAAACGAAAATTATGAGATTCAGAACCGATTTCAAGGTCCTGGTCTTCTTGGTGGCCGTCGTGCTATGCGGCGATGGTCCATCGTGGGCGCAGTTCGTGCAGCGTGGAAGTGGAACTCGGGTGGTAGGTCAGGAAAGCAGCCAGGAACTCAATGTGACCGCCGACAAGTTAGAATTCGGCGACGGCGGGAGTCAAATCGAAGCCAGCGGCAACGTCGAGATCACACGGCAACAATCCACGTTCAAGGCCGACGAGGTCCGGATGAATCGCGAGACCCAGGACATGGACGCCAAGGGACATGTCTCCGTGGCGGACCCGGAATGGCGGGTAAAATCAGCCGACGCCATAAAAATGAACCTGGAAAAAGAGACCGGCGAGATCCAAAACGGCGATATCTTCCTTGAGCAGGGCCATGTCACCATGAGCGGGAGGCGGTTTCAGAAATTCACCGGCCAGAGCTATCATATCGACGAAGCATTTTTCACCACCTGTCTCTGCGAATCCGGCGCGCCATCCTGGCGCATTTCCGGCGAGAGCATGGATTTGAGCCTGGAGGGCACGGGAACCATTCGGAATGGCTATTTTTACATCCTGGATGTCCCGGTCTTTTATCTGCCCTATGGGTTTTTTCCTTTGCGAACCGAACGGCAGACCGGCTTTCTCTTCCCCAAGTTCGGCCAATCGTCGAAGGACGGTTTTCGCTTCCAGTTGCCATTCTTCTGGGCGATTTCCAAGAGTACCGATGCCACCGCGACCGTCGATTACGAGAGCCGGTCGCGAGTCGGTTTTATGGGCGAAGCGCGCACGAAGTTCGACCGGGACTCGGATTTTGAATTGCAGGGGGCTTACTTCAACGAAGATTTGCGCACAACTAGAAATGTCGTCGATCATACGATCGCCGATCAAAACATTCCGGTGAACCGTTGGAGTGTCAACGGGACGCACCGTTACCTTATGGGCGCCGGCTGGTTGACCTACAGCGATGTCGCGGCTTACGGCGACGACTTGTTCGCCCGCGAACTGATCGAGCGCTACGACCTGCCTGGAAACAGAGAATCGGACATCCGCAGGAGCCGTTATGGCGAGTCGCGCTTCGGCGTATTCAAGGGCTGGAGCGATACCTTCTTCAAGGGAGAATGGAACTTTTACCAGGATTTTATCCAGTTCGATAAGACCACACTGCAACGGACGCCGCAGCTTGCTTTTTGGGGCCGGCGGCTTCTTTCGGATTTCCCCTTAGAGTTTCGTTGGCAAGCAGAGGGTGTTAACTACATGCGCAGATCCGGCGGCGACGGGCTGCGTTTTGATCTACGGCCGGAAGTGGCGCTGCCCTTCCGGGCGGGCCCGTACCTCTTCGGGTCGTTGAGCGTCGCGCCGCGGGCAACGGTCTATCATCTCTACTCACCCGTGAAGTCCTCGGATCGCAACGTCGGGCGGCAAACCGTCGAAGTCCGCGGCAACCTTGGCACCTCGCTCAGCCGGATATTTGCCGTCGATGGCTTGGGTTTCAATGGCATCAAACATGTTTTCGAACCCGAGGTCAGCTATCTGTTTGCGCCGGGTAACGATCAAAGCCGCATTCCGGTTATGGATAACGTCGATCGTATAAACCGTAGAAACGTCATAACCCTGGCGGTGACCAACCGGCTATGGGGCAAATATGCGAACCCAATGGCGGACCTCGCAAAGGACAAAGATGCCGAACTGGTGAACGCGGCTATCGCCGATGTCCACAATGTGACCTCGCTCCGCCTGGCATTAAGCTACGATATCGACAAGGAACGAAAGGGCGGGGACAGCCTATCGGACCTCGATATCAATTGGCAGCTAACCCCTACGAACTATCTCACCCTCGGTTTCATCGGAGGTTTCAATCCGGGAGCGTGGCGAGTGACGCAGGCGCGCACGACATTTTCGATTTCCGATCCACGTCCGATTACGCGCACCGTGGCGGACGCGGATTTTAGACGTCCTAATTCGTTGACCTTGAGCTACCATTTTCTCCGGAAAACTCCCAATTCATTTCTGGCCGATGACGCGAACATAAATATAGACGCTCCTGTGAATTGCACGATCCACCCTTTGGATCCTCGTTGCCCTGTAACCGCTTTCGACAAGAACACCGTGGGAAATGTCGGAGGGAGCCTGCTCTATCACGCCACGGACAATGTGCTGCTGTTTCTAAACTCGGCTTATAACGTCCGCGACGGTCGTTTCGGCGGAATTCGGGCCATGACTAAGTTCCTTTCCTTTTGCGAGTGTTGGTCCATTACGGTGGGGGTGAGGCGAAATATCAATCCGGCCAAGACGAGCTTCACTTTCGATTTCAACCTGCTTGGGTTGGGCACACAAAAATCGAATGTGAATTAACGAGACCAGAGGTTTTCTTGGCAGAAGGCGAGCGGATTCGCCGAGCGGATCCGCAATTTTTTGTCCCAGAGTCTAGCGCAGGGCTGCCAGCGCGTCGCCCACGATCACACCGGAGCCCTCCGGCAGCACAAAGAGAGGATTGATCTCCAGTTCCGCTATTTGATCTTGCAATTCACTCGCGAGTTGCCCGATCACGCAGAGCGCGTGTGCCACAGCTTCGACATCCCCAGCCGGGCGGCCGCGAAAAGCGGTCAGGATAGGGTAGCCGCGAATCTTTCCGATCATCTCCCGAGCCTCTTCCAGAGTCAGCGGCGCCGGCCAGACGGCGAAGTCCCTAATCGCCTCGACGAAAATGCCGCCGAGTCCGAAAGTCACCACCGGGCCAAAGCGCAGGTCCTGGCGCGCGCCGACGATGACTTCCCTGGTATCGCCGCCGATCATCTCCTCCACCAGCACGCCATCCAACTGCGCTTGCGGATTCCATTTCTTGGCCTGCTGCAGAATCTCGTCGAAGGCCCGCTCCACTTCCTCCGGGCTCTTAAGGCCCAAGCGAATCACACCCGCCTCGGTTTTGTGCAGCAGGTCTGGTGAGGATGCCTTCAGGGCTACGGGACCGCCAATGCTTCCGGCCAAGGATTTAGCTTCTACAGCATCACGGGCCAATCCGCCGCGCGGCACTCGAAGTCCACAAGCCTTGAGCAGGGCCTTGGCCTCGACCTCGGTCAAGGCGTTGTGCCCGCGATTCTTGGCTTGAGTGACGATTCTCTCGACCTCAGACGCAACAGCCGGGTCTCTTCCGATCGCAACAGGCTGGCGCGCAAGAGCTTTATCACGGGCTTCCACATACTGAGCCATCTTGCCAAGCGCTCGAATTCCACGCACCGGCTCCGGAAAAACCGGCACACCGGATCGGGCCAGGCTCATCCAGATATCCGTACGGGGCAGAGGGAACCAAGTCATCACGACGAGTTTGTCGGTACCTTGAGCCACTTTCGCGATCGCGGCGGCGAGCTTCTCGTGAGCTCCCGGCACAATGCCGAAGAACACCACGAGATTATCCACGTTCGGGTCTTTAAGTATCACCTCGGCGGCCTGACTGAGAAGTTCCGGTCTGGCCACCGCTTCGGCCGTGACATCCATCGGATTGGTGATCGCGGCGAATGGCGGCATAATTTTTCTTAACTGATCCTTGGTGGCGTCGGAGAGATCCGCGAAATCGAGTCCCAGCTCGCTGCCCACGTCGGCCATCAGAATGCCCGCCGCTCCCGAGATCGAGAGCACCTGCACGCGCTTGCCGCGTGGCCTGCGGGGAGCTTGAGCGAGGAGCGCGAGGTCGAAGAGCTCATCCAAACTTTCGGCGCGGAGCACCCCGTTCTGCGCGAAAACCGCCTGGTACACTTCATCCGCGCCGGCGAGCGATCCGGTGTGCGAAACGCTCGCCTTGGCGCCCGCCTCGGAACGGCCCACTTTCATGATGATGAGCGGTTTGTCCAGAGCCAAAGCCCGGCGCGCAGCCGCTTGGAACGCCGGTCCGTCGCGCGCATCCTCAAGGTATCCGAGCACCAGACGGACCTCGGGGTCTTCCAAGAGGTATTGAAGATAATCGGTAAAGCTTAGCACGCACTCGTTGCCGGTGGTAATCCAGTAGCGAAATCCCAGGCCGCGCTCGCGCGCCGCCCCGAGGATATAAGAGCTCAACGCGCCGCTCTGGCTCACGAAGGCCGCCGGACCCGCTTCCGGGAAGCCGTCATTTAGCCCCACGCTGAAGGATGCCGTCACTCTTTCCGGAAAGTAGACGAACCCGGAGCAATTGGGACCGCAGACGGCGATGCCATATTCGGCGGCAATCCGCGTGATCTCCTCTTGCAGGCGAGATCCTTCACCGCCCACTTCGGCGAATCCCGAGCTGATGATGGCCGCCGCCTTCACGCCTTTGGCGCCGCACTTCGTCAAAGCGTCGGGAACCGCCGAAGCGGGCAGCGTGATCACCGCCAAATCCACTTCACTCGGAACATCGGATAGTTTTGCGAAACAGGGCAGTCCGTCCATTTCCTGGTATTTCGGATTGACGGGATAGATCCCACCCGCGTAGCCGTACTCGCGAAAAAAGCGCAGGGGTCTCCCGCTGAGCTTGTTTGATTCCGTGGAGGCGCCGATCAAAGCGACGGCGCGGGGGTGAAACAAGCTGTGGAGGTTCATCGATTCTTTCATTTTGTAAATAAGGGGAGAATAAAGTTCACCAGAGACGCAGAGTTCACCGAGGGGTTTTTCATGATGATATCCGCATGCGATTTTCTCCGCGTCCTCAGCGCCTCCGCGGTGAATATTCCGGGTTTTTCCACCGCAAAAGCGATGGCACGTTTTAGCGCTTGCTATCCTTTTGCGCCAGCCAGGAAGCGGGAACGAATTCTTTCAGGTCCAGGCGGTCGAAGACATCCTTGGCGACCCTGTGGCGCGGCGTGTAGGCGGCAAGCGACGGTTTGGCGGTGGCGTCAACGCCCCACTTGGCAGTGTTGCCGTCCTCTTTCGTCGACGGGTCAAGGTCCGAGCCGCGGGTGTTGGTGATCACGACGATGTCGCGATCCGGTTGGCAGCGGGTGGCGACCGCCCAGTTGACCTGCCGATCGTTGAAGATGTCCACGTCTTGGTCCACAACGATCACGCGCTTCATATACAAGTCGTTACCAAGCACTGCGAGGATAGCGTTCTTCGCCTGGCCGGAAATGCGCTGCTCGATAGACACGTAAACCGTAAACGGCGCCGGCACCCGCACCGCCTTCACGGTCGGAACCATCGCGCGCACGGCGCGGTAAAGATTCGCCTCGATGGGAGTGGTGGAGAGCATGAGATGATCGAGGTGGCCCACCGTGATGTCCTGAAAAATCGCGTCGCGCCGGTGCGTGATCGCGCGCACTTTCACCACTTCGCGTTGCCGCTCGCCGAGGCTATAGCCGGTGAACTCGCCGAAGGGTCCCTCGGCGACCCGTTCGTGGGGGAGAATTTCCGCTTCGAGAATCATCTCGGCGTGAGCGGGAACTGGAAGCTCAGAAGTCTCGCACTTGATCAGCTCCAGAGGTTTGCCGAGCAGCCCGCCCATGATGGCGCGCTCGTCCTCGTCGATGGAGCCGATGGCGAGACAGCCCAGGGCGATGGCCGGATGAACGCCGATGGCGAAAGCGACCGGCAGCGCTTGGTTGCGCGCCTCGGCGGCGCGCTGAAACTCCCACAGATGTTTCGCCAGCGTGAGATGAATGGACGTGGTATCGCGGCCCTTGATCATGAGCCGGTTGTAAGCGCAGTTCCAGGTGTCGCCGTTTGGATCTTTGGCGAACGATATGGCTGCGGTAATGTACGGGCCGGCATCCTGCTCGTGGTGCAGGATCTGCGGCAGGTTATAAAGATTGATCTGGTCGCCGCTGAGAATCACTTCCTTCACCGGCGCTTTGGAGACAATCTTCGGCGCGATCGGCTTCTCCATCGCCCGCAGATAAGCCTTTTGCATTTCCTCCGGCTTTGCGTTGATCGCCATGGCCAACCTGGCCCGGCTGGCGTGAAGGTTGGTCAGCACCGGGAACTTCGTCCCTTTTACTTTTTCGAAGAGCAAGATCGGACGCCGTTTGGCTTGCTGCTCGAGCTTCACGGTGATCGCGGTGATTTCAAAGGCCGGATCGACCTCGCGGGAGACGGTAAGGAAATCTTCCGGGTGATTTTGTTTGATCAGATCTAAATAGCTACGGAGGTCTTGAGACATAACATTTACCCTTCCCCAATCATTTGATTACTCGATTCCCTGCGGTCTGATTTTGGATTTTTGACGCGTGTAGGGGCCGACCTGCGTGTCGGCCCTCCGAACGGGCGGACACCCTTCGATGGACTCAGGACAGGCGCCGGTCCGCCCCTACCATTGCCCGTTGCGTTCTTCACCGAATCACCCTATCCGCCCTTACCAGCACATTCGGCGGAATCGTCAGGCCGATCTGCTTCGCCGCTTTCAGATTGATTATGAACTCAAACTTCATCGGCTGTTCCACGGGAAGATCGTCCGGCGTTCTACCTTTGAGTATCTTGTCCACGTAAGTTGCGGTGCGGCGGAACATAGCGGCAATATCAGCCGCATAAGACATGAGACCGCCCGTCTCCACATATTCGCTGTTTGGATACATCGCTGGCAGCCGGTTCTTGGCCGCGAGGTCTACAATCCGCTCCCGAAGACGATCCAACGTGGGTTGTTGCAGCCCGATAAAAGCGCGAGCGCGCCCCGTGGTCATGGCTGAAAAAGCGCTCTCCAATTCATTGGGCTTGCGGACTTCCGCGGGTCGAAGTTGCAGGCCCAACGCACGTGCAGCGGCCTCGAGCTCTTTTATCTGTGGGCCATGGCCTTGAGTGCCGGGATCCGTGAGGACAGCCACGCGCAAGAGCTTAGGTAGGACTTCTTTGAGTAGCTCAAGCCGCTTCCCCCCTAGCTCTGGCGCCAGGTGGGTTAGCCCCGTGATGTTTCCCCCGGGCCTCGCTAGGCTGGCCACATACCCGAGCTCAACAGGGTCGCTACCATGCGCCATGACGATTGGGATCATCTTGGAGGCATTTTTGGCCGCTCTAGTTGCGGTAGATCCACCGACAACGATGACATCAACTTTTAAACGCACTAGCTCCCCCGCCAGGTCGGGGAGCCGAGTCAAATTCCCCTCCGCATATCGGGGCTCGATGGCGATATTCTGTCCCTCGAGGTAGCCCAGCTCGCGCAAACCTTGACGGAACGCCTCAATGCGGCTGGAATCAGAGGAAGGCGAGAGCACAGACAAATAACCTATACGTGGGACTTGTTTCGGCTGCTGCGCCTGGGCTGGAAAGGGAAGAGCCAAGAGCATCGAGCAAAAAGCTCGCCGAGTGATTTTTTTGTGCATGGGGTTTCCCTCGATTGTTTCCCGCCTCACCCTAGCCCACGTTCGCGGGAGAGGGAAGCAGCCCCGCAGACCGAAACAAACTCGAAATCAAATAAATCTCAAACTCGGAAAATCCAAAACGCCGAATCCGAATCAAGGCTGTTTTGAATTTTGTGTTTTTCAGCCATTTGAATTTGTTTCGGGTTTCGGATTTCGTGCTTCGAGTTTTTTTATTCTCAGTCCTTTGCGTTCTTTGCAGCTAGAAATTCTTACCTTCGTGTCCTTCGTGGTGACTACTCCTTCACGGTAAACCCGGAACAACCTAAACTTTCGGCAGCCGCTCTACAATCGCGCGCGGGATGAAATCTTCGAGCCGGGTTTTCTCCATGGCGGTTTTCGGTACCGCGACGCGCGCTTCGTAGGGACGCTGCACCGGCTTGGTGGCGTCGATGATCATCTTGGCGGTCATGATGTTGTCGGTCTGCGAAGGGTCGAGCGTGTTTCCCTTGACGTTTCTAATAACGTCCACGTCCTGGTCCGCTTGCACGCGCGTGGCCACGGCCCACATCACTTCCTCTTCGTTGTAAATGTCGATGTCGGCGTCGACGACGACCACATGTTTGACGAAGTCACAGCCGCCAAGTGCCGCCAGCGCCGCCTGTTTGGTCTCGCCGTCGACTTTTTTGTCGATGGAGATGTAGCAGTTAAAACGGCAGCCGCCCGACATCGGGAAATGCACGGCCTT
>Ga0214473_10000928_pt1 | contig 39981 bp, 46 predicted proteins | sample RVTome_7_FD_203509 | JGI IMG/M metagenome (GOLD analysis project Ga0214473, IMG submission 203509) | Soil microbial communities from uranium-contaminated site in the Upper Colorado River Basin, Wyoming, United States - RVT98D197 | ecosystem: Environmental > Terrestrial > Soil > Contaminated >...
TGGCTAAGGAAAAATTCGTTCGATCGAAGCCGCATGTGAATGTTGGGACGATTGGTCATGTGGACCATGGGAAGACGACGTTGACGGCGGCGTTGACGAAGGTGATGGCGGAGAAGCATGGGGGCGAGTTCACGGCCTACGACCAGATTGACAAGGCGCCGGAAGAGAAGGCGCGTGGGATCACGATTGCGACGGCGCACGTGGAGTACCAGTCGGGGATGCGGCATTACGCGCACGTGGACTGTCCGGGTCATGCGGACTATGTGAAGAACATGATCACCGGTGCGGCGCAGATGGATGGTGCGATTCTGGTGGTATCGGCGGCGGACGGGCCGATGCCGCAGACGCGCGAGCACATCCTGTTGGCGCGGCAGGTGGGTGTGCCGTACATCGTGGTGTATTTGAACAAGTGCGACATGGTGGACGACGCGGAGCTGATCGAGCTGGTGGAGATGGAGGTTCGGGAGTTGTTGTCGAAGTACCAGTTTCCGGGTGACGACACGCCGATTGTGCGTGGTTCGGCGCTGAAGGCGCTGGCGGGCGAGGCCGGGGAGCTGGGTGCGGACTCGGTGGTGAAGCTGGTGGCGGAGATGGACCGTTACATTCCGACGCCGGTGCGGGTGATCGACAAGCCGTTTTTGATGCCGATCGAGGACGTGTTCTCGATTTCGGGGCGCGGCACGGTGGTGACCGGGCGTATCGAGCGTGGGATCGTGAAGGTCAACGACGAGATCGAGATCGTGGGTCTGAAGCCGACCAGCAAGACCACCTGCACGGGTGTGGAGATGTTCCGCAAGCTGCTGGACGAGGGCCAGGCGGGTGACAACGTGGGGGTGTTGCTGCGTGGCACCAAGCGTGAGGAGGTCGAGCGTGGGCAGGTATTGGCCAAGCCGGGTTCGATCAATCCGCACACCAATTTCGAGTGTGAGGTGTACGTGCTGACCAAGGAGGAAGGCGGTCGCCACACCCCCTTCTTCAAGGGCTACCGGCCGCAGTTTTATTTCCGCACCACCGACGTGACCGGGACCATCGAGCTGCCGGCGGGGGTGGAGATGGTCATGCCGGGGGACAACATCAAGATGGTGGTGGAACTGATTGCGCCGATCGCGATGGAGGAGGGCCTGCGCTTCGCGATTCGCGAAGGTGGCCGCACCGTCGGTGCCGGCGTCGTGTCGAAGGTACTCAAGTAAAGGTGCAGCGATGGCAACCAGCCAGAACATCCGGATCCGCCTGAAGGCCTTCGATCACAAGCTGATCGATACTTCAGCCCGCGAGATTGTCGAGACCGCGCGGCGCACCGGCGCAACCGTGCGCGGCCCGGTGCCGCTGCCGACCAAGATCGAGCGCTTCACGGTGCTGGTGTCCCCGCACGTCGACAAGGACGCGCGCGACCAGTACGAGATCCGCACCCACAAGCGCCTGATGGACATCGTCAACCCGACCGACAAGACCGTCGACGCGCTGATGCGCCTCGAGCTGCCGGCCGGCGTGGACGTGCAGATCAAGTTGAACTGAAGCACGGAGCCGCTATACTAGGCGGCTCGTTGTCGCCCTGATCAGGCGAATAGGACAGCGCCGGCCAATTGCAGCCGGCGTGGTGAAAAAAGGATATAAATCATGACCATAGGTCTGGTCGGCCGTAAGGCCGGCATGACTCGGGTTTTCACCGACGCAGGCGACTCCCTGCCGGTGACGGTCATCGAGGCATTGCCAAACCGCATTGTCCAGGTCAAGGACGCGAGCCCCGACGGCTACCGCGCCATCCAGGTCACATTCGGCGCGCGCCGTGCCTCCCGCCTCGCCAAGCCTGCCGCGGGCCATTTCGCAAAGCCCGCCGTGCTGCCGGGCGAGGGCCTGATCGAGTTCCGCCTCGCCGAGGGCGAAGGCAAGGAGCTGAAGACGGGCGCGGAACTCAAAGTGGACATGTTCGAGGCCGGCCAGGTCATCGACGTGACCGGCACCACGATCGGCAAGGGCTATGCGGGCGTCATGAAACGCCACGGCTTCGCCGGCGGCTATGCCAGCCATGGCGCATCGGTTGTGCATCGCTCGCCCGGTTCGATCGGTCAGCGTCAGACGCCGGGCCGCGTGTTCCCCGGCAAGCGCATGGCGGGCCGCATGGGTGGCGTGCGCCGCACGGAAGAGAATCTGAAAGTCGTCCAGGTGGACCTGGAGCGCAACCTGCTGCTGGTCAGCGGGTCCGTACCCGGGGCCCCGGGCCGGCGTGTCGTGGTGCGGCCGTCGGTCAAGGCCGCAGCCGGCAAGCGCCGCAAGTTCGTGGCTGCGACCAAGAAGTGACCCAGAGGCACTAGCGATGAAGCTGAAGCTGGTGAATGGCGGGGCGTCCGGCTCCGAAATCGATGTCAGCGATGCGACCTTCGGCCGTGAGTTCAACGAGCCGCTGATCCATCAGGTGCTGACCGCCTACGCGGCCGCGGGCCGCGCCGGCACGAAAGCGCAGAAGACGAAGGCAGAAGTGCGTGGCGGCGGCAAGAAGCCGTGGCGCCAAAAAGGCACGGGTAGCGCCAGGGCAGGCTCGATCCGCAGCCCGATCTGGGTCGGGGGAGGTCGCGCGTTCGCGGCCAAGCCCAGGAGCTACGCGCAGAAGGTCAACCGCAAGATGTACCGCGGCGCAATCCGCTCGATGCTTTCCGAGCTTGCGCGCCAGGAGCGGCTGGTCGTGACCGGCGCGCTCGAACTCGAGGCGCCAAAGACGAAGATGCTGGTCGGCAAGCTGGCCGAGCTCGGCCTCGACAACGTGCTGATCCTGGTCGAGGCCTACGACGAGAAGCTGCACCTGGCATCGCGCAACCTCGTGGGTGTCGACGTATTGACGGTCGCGAGCCTTGATCCGGTGAGCCTGGCGCGCTACCCGAAGGTGCTGGCGACCGTCGGCGCGATGCGCCTGCTCGAGGAAAGGCTCGCATGAGCGGATTTTCCAAGGAAAAGCTGATCAACGTGCTGATCGCGCCGCACGTGTCGGAAAAGAGCGCGCGCATCGCCGAACTGGGCAACCAGTACGTGTTCCGGGTCCGCACCGATGCGACCAAGCCGGAGATCCGCGCGGCCGTGGAGTACATGTTCGAGGTCAAGGTCGATTCGGTGCGGGTCGTCAACCAGATCGGCAAGCGCAAGCGCTTCGGGCGTTCCGAGGGGCGTCGTTCGGACTGGAAGAAGGCCTACGTGCGCCTGGCCGAGGGCCAGAAGATCGAGATGGCCGGCGCGGAACGCGCCTGAGCCTGGCACCGGGTCACAGGACAGCATCATGGCACTGAAGAAACTCAAGCCGACCTCGCCGGGCACGCGATTCCAGCTTCGGCCGGACCGTTCGCAGTTGCATCGCGGCGCGCCCGTGCGCGCGCTCGTCGCCGGCCACAAGTCAACCGGCGGGCGCAACAACGTCGGGCGCATGACCACGCGGCACAAGGGCGCGGGCCACAAGCACAACTACCGGATGATCGACTTCCGTCGCGACAAGGACGGCATTCCCGCCAAGGTCGAGCGGCTTGAGTACGACCCGAACCGGTCATCCTACATCGCACTGTTGTTGTACAAGGACGGCGAGCGCCGCTACATCCTTGCGCCGAAGGGCGTGCAGACCGGCGACGAGCTGCAGTCGGGCGCGGATTCGCCGATCCGGGCCGGCAATGCGATGCCGTTGCGGCACATCCCCGTCGGCTCGCTGGTGCACAACGTCGAGTTCAAGCCCGGCAAGGGCGGCCAGGTTGCGCGCGCGGCCGGCAATTCGGCGCAGTACACGGGCCGCGAGGCCGGCAACGCGATCCTGCGCCTGAAGTCCGGCGAGACCCGCAAGGTCAGCGTGGAATGCCGCGCGACGATCGGCGAGATCGGCAACGACGAGCACAACCTGCGCAGTTTCGGCAAGGCCGGCGCCAAGCGCTGGCGCGGAATCCGGCCGACCGTACGCGGCGTCGCGATGAACCCGGTTGATCATCCGCACGGTGGCGGCGAGGGCCGCTCGGGACAGGGCAACCCGCACCCGGTGTCGCCGTGGGGCTGGCACACGAAGGGCAAGAAGACGCGCAGCAACAAGCGGACCGACGCATTCATCGTGCGCCGGCGCAAGTAAGGAGCCGCACCGACAATGTCACGTTCCCTCAAGAAGGGCCCGTTCGTGGATCTGCACCTCGCGAAGAAGGTGCAGGCGGCCCGCGACAAGAACGACCGCCGCCCGATCAAGACCTGGTCGCGCCGCTCGATGGTCATGCCGGACATGGTCGGGCTGACGATTGCCGTGCACAACGGCCGTCAGCACGTGCCGGTGCTGGTGACGGAGAACATGGTCGGACACAAGCTGGGCGAATTTGCGCCGACGCGCATTTTCAAGAGCCACTCGTCCGCCAAGAAAGTAGAGGCGACGGAGTAACGCGATGCAGGTGTCAGCAATGTTGCGCCACGCGCGGATATCGCCGCAGAAATGCCGGCTCGTGGCGGATCTCGTGCGCGGCCAGCCGGTCGGGCAGGCGCTCGCGGTGCTTGCGTACACCCCAAAGAAGGGCGCGCGCATCATGCGCAAGGTGCTCGAGTCGGCGATTGCGAACGCCGAGCAGAATCTCGGCGCCGACATCGATGAACTGAAAGTCGCCGGCATCCAGGTGGACGTTGCGCCGGTGGCGAAGCGTTTTCACGCGCGGGCGAAGGGCCGTGGCAACCGCATCGTCAAGCGGCTGAGCCACATCAAGGTGACCGTGGCCGACCGGGCCAGGTAAGACGCAGACGAACGGAGCAGCAAATGGGTCAGAAGGTCAACCCGATCGGAATTCGCCTCGGCATCACGCGCGAGTGGGCATCGCGATGGTACGCGGATACCAAGAGCTTTCCCGCGTTCCTGCTTTCCGACTGGAGGGTCCGCGAATTTCTCAGGGCGAAGCTTGCCGAGGCCTCGGTCAGCCGCATCCACATCGAGCGCGCCGCCCGCAAGGCGAACATCACGATCCATACGGCCCGGCCGGGCGTCGTGATCGGCCGCAAGGGCGAGGACATCGAGAAGCTCCGAGTCGAGGTCGCGCGGATCATGAAGATGGCGGTCGCCGACGTGCGGCTCAACATCGCCGAGATCCGCAAGCCGGAACTCGATGCGCAGCTGGTTGCGGAAAGCATCGCGCAGCAGATCGAGAAGCGCGTGATGTTCCGGCGCGCGATGAAGCGTGCGGTGACGAACACGATGCGCAGCGGCGCGCTGGGCGTCAAGGTTCGGGTCGCGGGCCGGCTCAACGGCGCCGAGATTTCGCGCTCGGAATGGACGCGTGAGGGCCGCATCCCGCTGCACACCTTCCGCGCCGACATTGATTACGGCCTGGCCGAGGCGCGCACGACCTACGGGGTCATCGGCGTCAAGGTGTGGGTCTTCAAGGGCGAGGTTTTCGACCGCGAAGAGGTCGAGGTCGAGCCGATGGAAGCGACGGACAAGTCGGCGCCAGCCGCAGAAGCAGCCGCGAGCTGAACCCAGGGGACCACCGGACATGATGCAGCCCAAGCGGACCAAGTACCGCAAGATGTTCAAGGGAAACCTCTCCGGCATGGCGATGCGCGGCAGCTCGGTTGCATTTGGCGACTACGGGCTGAAGGCCGTCGACCGTTCGCGCATGACCGCCCGTGAGATCGAAGCGGCGCGGCGCGCGATGACTCGCTACGTCAAGCGCGGCGGCCAGATCTGGATCCGCGTGTTTCCGGACGTGCCCATCACCAAGAAGCCGCTCGAAGTGCGCATGGGCAGCGGCAAGGGCAACGTCGAGTACTGGGTCGCCAAGGTCACCCCTGGCAAGGTCCTGTTCGAGATCGAGGGCGTGCCGGAGGCGACGGCGCGTGAGGCATTCAAACTGGCGGCGGCCAAGCTCTCGGTCTCGACCGCCTTCGTCAAGCGACAGGTGCGCTGATGAGCATCAAGGATCTGCGCGGCAAGAACACGGCGGAACTGCGCGCGGAGCTGCTCGCGCTGCGCCGCGAGCAGTTCAACCTGCGGATGGCCGCTGCCTCCGGGCAGCCGGCGCGGCCGGACCAGCACGGCAAGGTCAGGAAGAACATCGCACGGGTGAAGACCGTGCTGAACGAACTCGCGCGCAGCGTTCGCGCCGGGAGTAAGGCGTAATGGCCAACGCGACACAGGCTCTGGCTGCGGAGAAGTCGGCGCGGACGCTGACCGGCATCGTGGTCAGCAGCAAGATGAACAAGACGATCTCGGTGTCGGTCGAGCGGCTGATCAAGCACCCGACCTACGGCAAGTACGTGCGCCGCACGACCAAGCTGCTCGCGCACGACGAGAACAACGAGTGTCGCGAGGGCGACACGGTGGCGATCGTCGAGTGCCGGCCGTTGTCGCGGCACAAGGCATGGCGGCTGGTGCGCGTGGTCGAACGCGCGCCTGCGGAATGAGCGCCAGGAGGGCAGGGCCATGATCCAGCTCAGGACACGGTTGCAGGCGGCGGACAATTCCGGCGCGCGCGAACTGATGTGCATAAAGGTGATGGGCGGCACCAGGCGCCGTTACGCCGGGGTCGGCGACGTCATCAAGGTCAGCATCAAGGACGCCATCCCGCGTGGCAAGGTCAAGAAGGGCGAGGTCTACGACGCGGTCGTGGTGCGCACGCGGAGCGGAGTGCGCCGCAACGACGGCTCGCTGATCCGCTTCGACGGCAATGCGGCGGTGCTGCTGACGAACAAGCTCGAGCCGATTGGCACCCGGATATTCGGGCCGGTGACGCGCGAGCTGCGCAACGTGCAGTTCATGAAGATCATTTCGCTCGCGCCGGAAGTTCTCTGACGGCGGGGGAAGGACGATGCAGAAGATACGCAAAGGCGACACGGTCGTCGTAACCGCCGGGCGCGACAAGGGCCGCACCGGCACCGTGGTCAGCGTGCTGGCCGGCGATCGCGTGCTGGTCGAGAACGTCAACATGGTCAAGAAGCACCAGAAACCGAATCCGGCCCGCGGCGTGACCGGCGCGATCGTGCAGAAGGAAGCCCCGCTGCACCGGTCGAACGTGGCGCTGTGGAATCCGGCGACGAAGAAGGCCGACCGAGTCGCCATCAAGTCGCTCGCGGACGGGCGCAAGGTCCGCTGCTTCAAGTCCAATAACGAAGTCGTGGACGCCTGAGAGTGGAGACCGTAGAGATGGCCGCAACTGCCAGACTGCACAAGCACTACCGCGAGGTCGTGATGCCGAAGCTCCGCCAGGACCTCGGCCTCAGGAATGACATGCAGGTACCGCGCCTGACGAAGATCACCGTGAACATGGGTGTTGGCGAAGCGGTCGCCGACAAGAAGGTCATGGATGCGGCGGCCGGGGATCTCGCGCGCATCACCGGCCAGAAGCCGGCCGTGCGCAAATCGCGCAAGTCCGTCGCGACTTTCAAGATCCGCGAAGGGCTCCCGGTCGGCTGCATGGTGACGCTGCGCGGCGCGCGCATGTACGAGTTCCTCGATCGGCTGATCAGCGTCGCGATGCCGCGCATCCGCGACTTCCGCGGCGTCAACCCGCGCTCGTTCGATGGCCGCGGCAACTACAGCTTCGGGGTCAAGGAGCAGATCATTTTCCCGGAGATCGCCTACGACCAGATCGACCAGTTGCGCGGCATGGACATCACGATCACGACGACCGCGCGCGACGACAAGACCGGCCGGGCATTGCTCGAGGCCTTCAATTTTCCGTTCAGGAAGTGACCGATGGCGAAAACCAGCATGATCGAGCGCGAGAAGCGCCGCGCGAAAGTGGTGAAGAAGTACGCGGCGAGGCGCGCGCTGATCAAGGAGCAGATCCGCGACCCCAAGGCGTCGCAGGAGGACCGCATGGCCGCGATCGAGGCGCTGCAGAAGCAGCCGCGCGACGCGAGCCCGGCCCGCAAGCGCAATCGCTGCGCGATCACCGGGCGCTCGCGCGGCAACTACAGCAAATTCGGCCTCGGCCGCGTCAAGCTGCGCGAGGCGACGATGCGCGGCGACGTGCCTGGCCTGCGCAAGGCGAGCTGGTGAGGAGCACAACGCGATGAGCATGACCGACCCGATTTCAGACCTGCTGACCCGCATCCGCAACGGCCAGAGCGCCGGCAAGGTGGAGGTCGCGGTGCAGTCCTCGCGCATCAAGCAGGCGATCGTCCGCGTGCTGAAGGACGAGGGCTACATCAACGATTTCGCGGTCCGCAAGGACGGCACGCGCACCACGCTTTCCATCGCGCTGAAGTACCACGCCGGCAAGCCCGTGATCGAGCGCATCGAGCGCGTGTCGCGGCCCGGACTGCGGCAGTACCGCGGAAAGGGCGAGCTGCCAAAGGTGCTGGGCGGGCTCGGCGTCGCGATCGTGTCCACGCCGGTTGGCGTGATGACGGACCGCGAGGCGCGCCGCGTCGGCCAGGGCGGCGAAGTGCTCTGCGTGGTTGCCTGAGGAGCCCGCATCATGTCCCGAATTGCCAAATTGCCGGTCAAGCTGCCGCAGGGCGTCAACGCCACGATCGGTGCCGACTCGGTGACTGTGAAGGGTGCCAAGGGAGCGCTGACGCTCGCGCTCGCAGGTGGCATCATGGTTGCCCAGAAGGACCAGCAGTTGATGGTCGCGGTCGCCGACGGCGCGGGCACGACCGAGCGGATCGCGACGGCCGGCGCGACCCGCGCAAACCTCGCGAACATGGTCGCAGGCGTGACCAAGGGTTTTGAACGCAAGCTCGAGCTGGTCGGCGTCGGTTACCGCGCTGCGCTGCAGGGCAAGAACCTGAACCTCACGCTCGGTTTCTCGCACCCGGTGAGCTACCCGGTCCCGGAGGGCATCTCGATCGAGACGCCGAGCCAGACCGAGATCCTCATCAAGGGCATCGACCGGCAGAAGGTCGGCCAGGTCGCGGCGGAGATCCGTGGTTACCGGCCGCCGGAGCCCTACAAGGGCAAGGGCGTGCGCTATGCCGGCGAGAAGATCGTCATGAAGGAAGGCAAGAAGAAGTAAGGCCATGGCACAGCTGACCAAGAAAGACCGGCGCCTGCGGCGCGCGACGCGCGGCCGGGCCAAGATCCGCGAACTCGGCACGGCGCGCCTGACGGTGCACCGCACGCCGCAGCACATCTACGCGCAGCTGACGACAGCCGACGGCGCGCGCGTGCTGGCGACGGCCTCGACCTTGCAGGACGAGGTCGCCAAGGAATTGAAGGGCACTGGCAATTCGGCGGCAGCGGCGGCCGTAGGCCGTGCGATCGCCGAGCGCGCCAAGGCCGCGGGCATCACGTCGGTGGCGTTCGACCGCTCCGGCTTCAAGTATCACGGGCGCATCAAGGCGCTTGCCGACGCGGCCCGCGAGGCCGGTCTGCAATTCTGATTCCGGGGGAGATGTAATGGCACGAGTGGAAAGATCCTCAGCTGGCGACGACCTGATCGAAAAGTTGGTCGCCGTCAACCGCACCGCCAAGGTCGTAAAGGGTGGCCGGCAATTCGGCTTCACCGCGCTGACGGTGGTCGGCGACGGCGCGGGCAAGGTCGGATTCGGCTACGGCAAGGCGCGCGAGGTACCGACGGCGATCGCGAAGGCCATGCAACAGGCGCGTAAGAACATGACGAACGTGCCGCTCTCCCGCGAGACGCTGCATTACGCCCTGCAGGGACGGCACGGCACGACGCGTGTCTACATGCAGCCGGCCTCGGACGGCACGGGCGTCATCGCCGGTGGCGGCATGCGCGCGGTATTCGAGTGCGCCGGCGTGCGCAACGTCCTGGCGAAGAGCTATGGCTCGCGCAATCCCATCAACGTGGTACGGGCGACGTTTGACGCCTTCTCGCGGATGACCGCCCCCGAGCGGATCGCGGCCAAGCGCGGCAAGTCCCTCGAAGAAATACTGGGTTGATGACGATGAGCAAGGAACGACTGAAGGTGACGCTGAATGGCAGCGTGCATGGGCAACTGCGGAACATTCGCGCGTCCGTATACGGCCTCGGGCTGCGGCGCATCCGCGATACGCGTGTCGTCGAGGACACGCCGCAGGTGCGCGGCATGATTCGCAGCGCGCAGCACCTGCTGGGCGTGGAACGCGCCTGACGGCCCGAAGGAGTGACGACATGCAATTGAACACCCTGAAACCCGCAGCCGGCAGCAAGAAGCCGCGCCTGCGCGTTGGCCGCGGCGCGTCCGCCGGCCAGGGCAAGACCTGTGGCAAGGGCGGCAAGGGCCAGAAGGCGCGCAAGGGCGGTTACCACAAGGTCGGATTCGAGGGCGGCCAGGTGCCGTTGCAGCGGCGGCTGCCAAAGGTCGGCTTCCGCTCGGCGATGCGCGCAACGCGGGCCGAGGTCACGCTGACCGACCTGGCCAGGGTGAAGGCCGAGGTCATCGATCTCGCCACGCTCATCGCCGCGAGCATCGTGCCGGCGCAGACCGAGCGCGCGAAAGTTATCCTGTCGGGGTCGATCGCGCGTGCGGTGACACTGCGCGGCCCGGCCGTGCTCGCGACCAAGGGCGCGCGCGCGGCGATCGAGCAGGCGGGCGGCAAGATCGAGGAAGGCGCCGCGGCCTGACCGGCCGCACGGCGCAAGGCAAGCGACGATGGCAACGACGACAGGCAACGCAGCTCTGGCGCTTGGCGATGTCGCGCGCTACACCGAGATGCGCCATCGCCTGCTGTTCCTGCTGGGCGCGTTGATCGTCTACCGCATCGGCACCTTCGTGCCGGTGCCGGGCATCGACCCGGTCGCGCTCGCGCGGCTGTTCGACAGCCAGGAAGGCACGATCCTGGGGCTGTTCAACATGTTCTCGGGCGGCGCGCTCGAGCGGCTGTCGATCTTCGCGATGGGCGTGATGCCCTACATCTCGGCGTCGATCATCATCCAGATGATGGCGGTCGTCGTGCCAACGATGACCGCGATCAAGAAGGAAGGCGAATCCGGGCGCCGCAAGCTGACCCAGTGGACCCGCTACTTCACGGTCGTGCTGGCGCTGTTCCAGAGCTTCGCGGCGGCGATGGCGTTCACCAACCAGGGCGTCGTGATCAATCCGGGTTTCTGGTCCTTCACCGTGCCGGCACTCGCGACGCTGACGACCGGCACGATGTTCCTGATGTGGCTCGGCGAGCAGATGACCGAGCGTGGCGTCGGCAACGGCATCTCGATGCTGATCCTGGCGGGCATCATCTCGGGATTGCCGGCCGCGATCGGCGGCACGCTCGAGCAGGTGCGTTCGGGCGAAATGAACCCGGCATTCGCGATCCTGCTGCTTCTGCTGATCGGCGCGGTCACCGCGTTCTGCGTGTTCGTCGAGAGCGGCCAGCGCCGCATCCCGGTCAACTACGCCAAGCGCCAGGTCGGGCGGCGCATGTACGCCGGCCAGACCAGCCACCTGCCGTTCAAGCTCAACATGTCAGGCGTGATCCCGCCGATCTTCGCCTCCTCGCTGCTGCTGTTTCCCGCCACGCTCGCGAACTTCTTCGGCACCGGCCAGAACGCAAGCTGGCTGCAGGACGTGGCCGCGGCGCTCGGCTGGGGCCAGCCGCTGCACCTGCTGATCTACGGCGGCCTGATCGTGTTCTTCTGCTTCTTCTATACGGCGCTGGTGTTCAATTCGCGCGAGACCGCGGAAAACCTCAAGAAAGGCGGCGCATTCATCCCGGGGATCCGGCCGGGCCAGCAGACCGGCGAGTACATCGACAAGGTGCTGACGCGGCTGACCGTCTGGGGCGCGCTCTACGTGACAGTGGTCTGCCTGCTGCCGGAGATCCTGATGTCCTATGGCCGCGTGCCGTTCTACTTCGGCGGCACGTCGCTGCTGATCATGGTCGTGGTCGTCATGGATTTCGTGGCCCAGTTGCACGCGCACATGATGTCGCACCAGTACGAGGGCCTGATGAAGAAGGCAAACCTGCGCGGCTTCGGCCGCAGCGGCGCGCCGCGGTGAGGACGGCCGGGCCGTCCGGGAGTCTGAGATGAAAGTTCGTCCATCAGTCAGGAAGATCTGCAAGAACTGCAAGATCGTCCGGCGCCGCGGCGTCGTGCGGGTCATCTGTACGTCGGACGCCCGCCACAAGCAGCGCCAGGGCTGAGTTTCAGGGGGCATGATCTTGAGAAAATCGACGTTTTCACGTATCCTGCCGTGTTTTCCACGGCTCAGAGGCTGATAGCCATGGCGCGCATCGCCGGCATCAACATCCCGGTCAACAAGCACGTTGTAATCGGGCTGACGCACATCTACGGCATCGGCCCGTCGCGGGCCGCGATGGCCTGCCAGGCGGCCGGCGTGGACCCGTCCACGAAGGTCCGCGACCTGACCGAGGCCGAGGTCAACTTGCTGCGCACGCACATCGCGCGATTCATGGTGGAAGGCGACCTGCGCCGCGAGAATGCGATGAGCCTGAAGCGGCTGATGGACCTCGGCTGCTATCGCGGGATCCGCCACCGCAAGGGACTTCCGGTCCGTGGCCAGCGCACACGCACCAATGCCCGCACGCGCAAGGGACCGCGCCGCGCTGCGATCAAGACCAACGTTGCGCCCGCCAAGCAGTAAGTCGGCGCCAGCGAACAAACTGACCAGGTAACACGATGACCGAAGAGAAGAAGACCGAAGAGAAGAAGGCCGAGGAAAATAAGGCCGAAGAGAAAAAGGACGCGGCACCGGCCGCCCTCAAGACGCGCAAGAAGGCGAAGCGTCAGGTGTCCGACGGAATCGCGCACGTCCACGCGTCATTCAACAACACGATCGTCACGATCACGGACCGCCAGGGCAATACGCTCGCCTGGGCGACTTCCGGCGGGTCGGGATTCCGCGGCTCGCGCAAGAGCACGCCGTTCGCCGCGCAGGTCGCGGCCGAAAAGGCCGGCGTAGCCGCGCAGGAGCATGGCTTGCGCACCGTCGAGGTGATGGTCAAGGGACCCGGCCCGGGCCGCGAGTCCGCGGTCCGCGCGCTGAACGCCTGCGGACTCAAGGTGACCAGCATTGCCGACGTGACGCCAATCCCGCACAACGGCTGCCGCCCGCCCAAGAAGCGGCGCGTCTGAGGTTCCGCTAGCCATGGCCAGATACCTGGGTCCCAAGTGCAAGCTCTCGCGCCGCGAGGGTACCGACCTGTTCCTCAAGAGCGGCGTCAAGCCGCTCGAGAGCAAGTGCAAGCTCGAGGTGCCGCCGGGCGGCATCAAGGGTGACCGTCGCACCCGGCTGTCCGGTTACGGCGTGCAGCTGCGCGAAAAGCAGAAGCTGCGCCGCATGTACGGCGTGCTCGAGCGGCAGTTCCGCAATTACTACACCAAGGCGGCGGGCCGGCCGGGTTCGACCGGCGAGAACCTGCTGCGCTTCCTGGAGTCGCGACTCGACAACGTCGTCTATCGCATGGGCTTCGCCGCGACGCGCGCCGAGGCGCGCCAGCTGGTCGGCCACAAAGCCATCGAGGTCAACGGCGAGGCGGTAAACGTCGCGTCCTACCAATGCCATGCCGGCGACGTGATCGCGGTGCGCGAGAAAGCCCGCAACCAGGCGCGAATTGCCGCGGCGCTGGGGATCGCGACGCAGGTCGGCCTTCCGGAGTGGGTCGAGGTGGACGACAAGAAATTCGCCGGCACGCTGAAAGCGCTGCCGGATCGCGATCAGATCCTGCCCGACATCAACGAGAGTCTCGTCGTCGAGCTTTACTCAAAGTAACAGGTGACGGCAATGCAAGGATCCGCCACGGAATTTCTCAAGCCACGTTCGGTCAAGGTCACCGAGACCGCCGCACGGCAGGCCCGCATCGTAATCGAGCCGTTCGAGCGCGGTTTCGGGCACACGCTCGGCAACGCGCTGCGCCGCGTGCTGCTGTCGTCGTTGCCCGGTTGCGCCGTCACCGAGGTGGAGATCGACGGCGTGCTGCACGAGTACACCAGCATTGAAGGCGTCCAGGAGGATGTCGTCGACGTCCTGCTGAACCTCAAGCTGGTCGCGATCGAGATGCACAGCCGCGAGTCGGTCGAGTTGCGCCTGCAGAAGAAGGGCCCCGGCCCGGTTACAGCCGGCGATATCCAGGTCGACCACGACGTGGTCATCGTGAACCCCGAGATGATCATCGCGAACCTGACCAAGCCGATCGAGCTCAGCATGACGCTCAAGATCGAGCGCGGCCGCGGCTACCGGCCGGCAGTGCAGCGTCTTGAGTTCGAGGAACAGACCAGGCCGATCGGACGCCTGCAGCTCGACGCGTCGTTCTCGCCCGTGCGGCGCGTGACCTACGCGATCGAGTCCGCGCGCGTCGAGCAGCGCACCGACCTCGACAAGCTGATCATCGAGATCGAGACCAACGGCACCATCAACCCGGACGAAGCGATCCGGCGCGCCGGCAGCATCTTGAAGGACCAGCTGACCGTGTTCGTCGACCTCGAGGGCCAGGGCGAGTCGCCGAGCCGCGATTCGGGGCCGCTGCCGGATCCGATCCTGCTGCGCCCGGTCGACGAACTCGAGCTCACGGTCAGGAGCGCGAACTGCCTGAAGGCGGAGAACATCCACTACATCGGCGACCTCGTGCAGCGCACGGAAGTCGAGTTGCTGCGCACGCCGAACCTCGGCAAGAAGTCACTGACCGAAATCAAGGAAGTCCTCGAGAGCCACGGTCTGACGCTCGGTATGCGCATCGATGGCTGGCCGCCGGCGTCCTTGCGCCGCGAAGACGAACTGCGCTCCGCCTGATGCTACGCACGGACATCAACAAAAATGCGCCATCAATTGTCGGGCCGGCAGCTTTCGCGCAACAGCGCGCATCGCAAGGCGCTGATGCGCAACATGGCCGCTGCGCTGCTGCGTGAGGAGACGATCCGCACGACGCTGCCAAAGGCCAAGGAACTGCGCCGCGTCGTCGAGCCGCTGATCACGCTCGGCAAGAGCGACTCGCTGGCCGGGCGCCGGCGCGCGATGTCGCAGCTGCGCGACACGATTCTCGTGGACAAGCTGTTCGGGGACATCGGGCCGCGTTTCCGCGCCCGGGCCGGCGGCTACACGCGCATCCTCAGGATGGAGCCGCGCGTGGGCGATTCGGCGCCGATGGCGATGATGCAGCTGGTCGAGGGCAAAGCGGCGCCCGCACCCGCCCCGGAACCCGCCGCCAAGCCCGCGAAGCGCAAAGCCGCGCGCCGGTCCGCCGCGAAAGAGAAGGCAGCCCCCGCCAAGGCGGCCGCCGCACCGAAGCGCCGCCGCAAGGCCGCCGCGGGCTGATCATTTCCAGACTGCGAGCCGCGCCCACGCGGCGTGCTCGATGGTCGCCATGGAAAAGCCGGGGTCGTCCCCGGCTTTTTTTTTCGTGTTAGCCTGCCGATCAGCACAACCAACTGGAGGGAACCATGAGTCTCGTGCAGGAGTTCAAGGAATTCGCGATGAAGGGCAATGTCGTCGACATGGCCGTCGGCATCATCATCGGCGCGGCCTTCGGCAAGATCGTGTCGGCGCTCGTCAACGCGATCGTGATGCCGGCGCTCGGCTGGGTGATCGGCGGCGTGGATTTTTCCGACCTGAGCATTGCGCTTGGCAACAACATCGTGTCCGGCGAACCGGTCGCGCTCCAGTACGGCCAGTTCGTCCAGGCGCTGGTCGACTTCCTGATCATTGCGTTCGCAATCTTCATGGCGTTGAAGGGGATCAATCGCCTCAAGAAACCGTCCGTGCAGGCCGCGCCGCCGGCCCCGCCGCGGGAGGAAGTGCTGCTTACGGAGATCCGCGACCTGCTACGGCAGCGTTGACAGCGCCAGCGCTGAAAGCCTCGCGCGTGAGGTTTCGTGGTGCGCCATCGCGGGCGACCACGTTGTCCTCGATCCGGATCCCGCCACAGGGCGCGAGCGCCTCGACGCGCTTCCAGTCGATCGAGCGGCCGCGCCCGTCGGCCGCCGCCTGGGCGAGCAGCGATTCGATGAAGTAGATGCCGGGCTCGATCGTCACGACGAAGCCCGCTTCCAGTTCGCGCGTGAGACGCAGATAAGGATGCCCCTCGGGGCGTGGCCGGGTGCCGCCCTGCGGACCCGCCATGAATCCGCCGGCATCGTGGACCTGCAGGCCGAGCAGGTGGCCGATGCCATGCGGGAAGAACACCGTGCTCAGGCCGGTCGCGAATGCGGCCTCCGGCGTGCCGCTGATGATGCCGTGTTCGACGAGGATCACGGCGATCGCGCGGTGCGCTGCGAGGTGAATCTCGCGATAGTCGACGCCCGGACGGACCCGATCGGCCAGCGCCTGCTGGGCCTGGTCGAGCGCGGTGATCAGCGCCTGGAACTCCCCGTCGGCGGCGGCGTGGGTGCGGGTGATGTCGCAGGCGTAGCCCGCGAACTGGGCACCCGCGTCGATCAGGAACGAGCGGACCGCGCGCGGTCGGTCGCGATCCAGATGCTGGTAGTGCAGAACCGCGGCGTGGGTATCGAAGGCGATGATGTTGTTGTAGGGCAGTTCTTCCTCGCGGGTGCCCGCCGCCCGGCAATAGCTGAGGTGGACCTCGTATTCGGATGCGCCAGCGCGGAAGGCGGCTTCGGCAGCCCGATGGGCACGCACGCCGGCGGCCGTCGCCCGGGCCATGCATTCGATCTCGTAAGCCGTCTTGGCAGCCCGTGGGTAATCGAGCAGCGCCGTGAGTGCTGGCGGGTCGTGATCACCCAGGCCCTCGGTGGCGGCCGTCAGCTCCCCCAGGACGGCCCAGCGGCTCCCGGCACCCAGGTGCCGCCTCAGGTCGGCCGGCGACCGGACCACCTGTAGCTCGAAGGACGCCACCCAATAGCCCGCCGGGAGGGCAGGCGGCAGGTACCAGTAGTCGTCCGGCTGGTGGAAAACCAGCCGGGGGCGCCCGCCCGGCCGGTAAACCACGAAGCAATCGGGGGTCGCGTTCGGCACCCAGGCCCGATACCGGGGGTTGGGCTTGAACGGATAGCTGCTGTCGTCCAGGTACAGGTAACGCAGGCCGCCGGAAGCGACGATCACGCCTTCGTAGCCAGCCGCGGCCAGGGCCCGGTCCGTCCGGGCCATCATTTCCCGCAGGTGGTCGCCATATGACTCCGCAAGCCCTGGCTTTGCCATAGCCCCTCCACAGTCCCCGGGCCCGGGAAGGGTATCTGCTGGCGGGTCCGATGACCATGCAGAAAACGCTGCGAACCGGCTGTCGCCGCCTGGCGACCTTTCATATCTGCCGCATTACGGCTAAAATCCATTGACGCGACGATGCATCGAACCTGAAAAAAGCGTTGTTTTCGCCGCGGTTTTTCTTCCCTTCCTTACTGAACAAACCTGGGGTAACTGACGATGAATGCAAAGATCTGGGGCGCCATTGCGGTTGCCCTTCTGCTGGGCGCCTGCGGTGGCAAGCAGGAAGAGGCTGCTGCTCCGGCTGTTGAAGAAGCTGCACCTGCTGCGACGGAAGTGGCGCCGGCCGCTGACGCGGCGGCGACCGATGCGGCTGCTGCGGGCGATGCCGCGGCGACGACTGAGGCTCCTGCAGAAGAGACTCCTGCTCCGGCGCAGTAAGTCCTGAGACACAGGCCCATACGGCCGGGCGGACGGCGCGGTATCCACCGCGGCCATCCACCCGGCCGTTCTATTTTCGGGATCAGCAATGCCGATCAGCATTCGTGAAGCCAAGACCTCGCAGCAGGATCGTGACTGGATCGAGCAGGCCTACGGCGAATACCTGGCCGACCTCGGTGCCGATCACACCGGTGTGTTTCCGTCACTGACGGTCACCGGGCAAAGCATCGCCGAACTCGTGCAGGGCTGGTTTCGCGACGAGCGCTCGGTGCCATTCGTGATCCTGCGCGAGGATCAGCCGGCGGGTTTCGCGCTGGTGCAGCGCGAGCTGGCCGCCGCCGACGATCGCAAGCGCCATTACCGGCTGAGCGAGTTCTTTGTCCGGCAGCCATTTCGTCGCCGCGGCATCGGCCGGGGCGCGGCCATGCTGCTGTTCCTGCGCTTCACCGGCGAATGGACCATCGTCGAGCAGGCCAGGAATCCCGGCGCGATCAGCTTCTGGCGGCGCGTCGTCTCCGAGTACACGAACGGCCAATTTATCGAGCGCCACTCCCACGGCGAGGTGGCGCACCAGTTCACGAGCCAGCGCGCGGCGCCGGCGCCGGTGCGCTGACCACATTTTCCGCCTCCCGGCGGCCGGATTTGTGACATACCACGATTCCCGGGTCGTCCGCACAGGCTTAGGGTGCGTGAGTGACGATTCGAGCGTCAGCGCATACTCGCGGGCGATTGCGCCTCAGCCTGGCCACCCGTCTCGGGCTCGGTTTCGGGCTGATTGCCATCGTGCTGCTGCTGGGCCACGATGCAGCGCTGCGCGACATGCGCGATGCCATCGAGACGCTGCGCGAGACGCAGACCGAGCAGGTCCCGCTGTCGCGGATTGCCGACGCGTTGACCTACCACGTCGTCGCATTTGACCGTGCCGTGCTCACCGAGGTTCGCGCGCCAACGGACGCGAGCAGGGCGAGCGTCACCAAGGCCGAAGAAGCACTGTTTGCGATCCTCGACCGCTATGCGGACCTTCAGCCGGACGCGTCTGGCGAGATCGCCAGCTTTCGCGCGGAAGCCCAGGAACACACCCGCCTGGGCTGGTCCCTGATCGACATCGGCGCGAAGCGCTACTACGCGCTGAACGGCATCCGTGACGCGCTTGATCAACTGACACGGCGCATCACGACGGCCTTCAGCCAGAATGCGCAGTTGCCGGACCCTGCCCTCGCGCGCCGCGCGTATGCCGAACTCGAGGTCGAACTCGGCCGCCTGCGCGCGGCGTTCAACGACTACCTGATCTCCGGACCGAAAGTGTCGGACACCGCATTGCGCGCCGCGACACGCAGCTTTCGCGAGGCCGTGGCCGAGTACCGCGACGAGCTGCGGCGTTCGCCGGGCCGCAGCTGGGTCGAACTCGTCGAGGAAGACCTTGGCCAGACCGAGCGGCTCCGGAAGGAAGTGCTGCGCCATGACGCGTCGATGGAGTCGTTGCGCGGACGCTTCGCCGAGTCCGGTCTGCAGTTGCCCCTGCGACTCGAAACTGCCCTGGCGGGGCCGGCGAGCCGTGCCGTAGCGGAATCGGCCGAGAGCGCCGTGGACGCCACGCTCTCGGCCGAGCTTGCCATCCGCCGGCTGACCTATCTCATTCTCGCGGTGACGCTGCTGGTGTCGCTTCTGACCATGCTCGCCGTCATTCGCCCCGTGCGGCGTCTGACTCAAGCCACGCGCGCCCTGACGCTCGGCGGACATCACGTGCGGGTGCCGCCAGGCGGCTCACTCGAGCTCGACGAACTCGGTCAGGCCTTCAACCAGATGGCCGAGCGGCTCGCCGAGGCGGACGAAGAAGTCTCGCGCCACCAGCGGGAACTCGAGGAGCGGGTACGGACCCGTACCCAGAAGCTGACCCATCTTGCGAACCACGATCCATTGAGTGGACTGCCGAACCGTCGTTTCGCATTCAATCACCTGCGTCGTGCCGCAGATGAGGCCAAGGCCAGCCGCGGTGGCGTAGGCCTGATCGCGCTCGACATCGACAATTTCAAGGTCATCAACGACACCTTCGGCCACGACGTCGGCGATGCACTGCTGCGCGGCGTCACAGAGCGGCTGCGGCTGCTGGTTGGCGAGCGCCGGTTCATTGCCCGGCTCGGCGGCGACGAGTTCGTGGTCTCTCTGGAGGACGCGAGCCCCGCCGACGGGACCGTGGCCATGGCCGAGCGCATCGTCGACGGATTCCGCGCACCCTTGAGCCTTGGCGGCCGCGACATCCTCGTCAGTGTCAGCGTCGGCGTGGCACATCTCCCCGAACACGCTGGCGACGCCGCTGATCTGGTGAGGGCGGCCGACGCGGCGCTGTTCCGCGCCAAGGCGCTTGGCCGAAACCGCATCGCGATTTTCTCGCAGGCACTACTCGAGGACTCCGAAACGCGCTTCGCGGTCGAGCAGTCGCTGCATCGTGCGGTCGACGCAGGCGAGCTCACGCTCGTTTACCAGCCGCAGATCTCCCTGGTCGATGGCGCCACCGGGGTCGTGGAAGCGCTGCTTCGCTGGAAACGCTCCGACGGCCGCATGGTCCCCGCCTGCGAGTTCATTGCGATCGCCGAGCAGTCGGGCCTCATCATCGGGATCGGCGAATGGGTCCTCGAGACCGCTTCGGCCGCGGTCGCGGACTGGCGCGCTCGCGGCTTCGACAATGCCCGCGTCGCGATCAACGTGTCCGTGCACCAGCTGCTGGACAATCGCTTCGTGGAGTGCGTGACGAAGGTCCTCAAACGTCACCGGCTGCCCGGCGACGCGATCGAGCTGGAGCTCACCGAGACGGCCTTCCAGACATCGTCCTCCACCGTGCGGGCCCTGAGCCAGCTGAGCGAGGGCGGCGTTGGCCTCGCACTCGACGATTTCGGCACCGGCTACTCGTCCCTGACCTCGCTGTCGCGCCTGCCCCTGCGGCGCGTCAAGATCGACCGGAGCCTGGTGGTGGACGCGCCGACCAGCCGTCGGGCAGAGTCCCTGGCACGTTCGATCATTGGCGTCTGCCACAACCTGGGCCTCGGCGTCACGGTCGAGGGCGTTGAACGGCCCGAGCAGCTGACCTGGCTGTCGGGTTGCGGCCCGGTGCATGTGCAGGGCGTGCTCATCGCAAAGCCCATGCTGGCCGCCTACATACCGGGCTTTGCCCGGCGTAGTCCCCAGCACTTGAGAGAGCTGCTGAATGGCGAGGCGTCCCAGTCCGGTCGCTGGCAAGGGTACAAGGCCGTCGTGCCGTTCCGGAAGGGGTCGGACGCGGCTGAGCGCTGAGTTGACCTGGCCATTGAGTTCCGCGAACGATTCAGCGGAAAAGCCGCAGGGCCGTCAATTCTCCCGCACGTGGACCTTCACCCGACGCAGTCCGGCCACCTCGAATACGAGCTCGAGCTCGAAAGTCTGGCCGGCGACGAGCGGCTTCTTGAGGCCCACCAGCATCACGTGCAGGCTGCCCGGCTCGAATTCGATTTTCTCGCCGGGCGCGATGTGCAGTACCGTGACCTCGCGCATGCGCGCGATGCCGTCCTCGACGCTGCTGCGGTGCATTTCCGCGCTCGCCGCGACGGGAGTCTTCAGCTTCAGAAGGCGGTCCGATTTGGTGCCGCCATTGTCGATGCGAATGTAGGCGACGCCCATGCTCGCGCCCGGTGGCGTCGCCCGCGCCCAGGCGGATGCCACGGTCAACTCGCCGGCCAACGCGCCGTGGGTCGCGACGAGCAGCAGCGGCAACGCAAGCCAGCTCAATGCGCGCGTGTTCACGCGGCGCTCCGCGTGCGCGCCAGCACGCGCTTGAGATAGCGTCCGGTGAAGCTACCCGCCGCGCGCGCGAGTTGTTCCGGCGTTCCCTCGGCGACAATGCGGCCACCGCCATCGCCGCCCTCCGGGCCGAGGTCGATGACCCAGTCGGCGGTCTTGATGACGTCCAGATTGTGCTCGATGACGATCACGGTGTTGCCCTCGTCGCGCAGCCGGTGCAGCACGGCCAGCAGGTGCTTGACATCCTCGAAGTGCAGACCGGTGGTCGGCTCGTCGAGAATATAGAGTGTCCGGCCGGTCGAGCGCTTGGAAAGTTCCTTTGCGAGCTTGACGCGCTGGGCCTCGCCTCCCGACAGCGTCGTCGCATTCTGTCCCAGCCGGATGTAGGCGAGGCCGACGTCCAGCAGCGTTTGTAACTTGGCTGCGATGGTGGGAACGGCCTGGAAGAACGGCCAGGCGTCCTCGACGGTCAGGTCGAGCACTTCCTGGATGTTCTTGCCCTTGTAGCGCACGTCGAGCGTCTCACGGTTGTAGCGCCGGCCCTTGCAGACGTCGCAAGCCACGTAGATGTCCGGCAGGAAGTGCATCTCGACCTTGATGACGCCGTCGCCCTGGCAGGCCTCGCAGCGGCCGCCCTTGACGTTGAAGCTGAAACGGCCGGGTTGGTAGCCGCGCGAGCGTGCCTCGGGCGTGCCCGCGAACAGCTCGCGGATCGGCGTGAACAGCCCGGTGTAGGTCGCCGGGTTCGAGCGGGGCGTGCGGCCGATCGGGCTCTGGTCGATGTCGATGATGCGGTCGATCTCGCCGATGCCGTCCACGCCCGCACAGGGCGCCGGCTGCTCCGAGGACAGGTTCATCTCGCGGGCCGTGTGCCGGTACAGCGTGTCGTTGACGAGCGTGGACTTGCCCGAACCGGACACGCCGGTCACGCAGGTCATCAGGCCGATCGGGAAGGCGACGTCGATCGACTTCAGGTTGTTGCCAATTGCCTGGCGCACGCGCAGCACGCGCTTGAGGTTGCGCGGCCGGCGCTCGCCGGGGACTGCAATGCACCGCCGCCCGGAAAGATACTGGCCGGTCAGCGATGCGGCGTTCACCTCGATGTCGGCCGGCGTGCCCTCGGCGACGACGCGCCCGCCGTGCACGCCGGCGCCGGGCCCGAGGTCGACGACATGATCGGCCTGGCGGATCGCCTCCTCGTCGTGCTCGACGACGATGACGGTGTTGCCGAGGTCGCGCAGCCGGTGCAGCGTGTCGAGCAGGCGCTGATTGTCGCGCTGGTGCAGGCCGATCGACGGTTCATCCAGGATGTACATGACCCCGACCAGGCCCGAGCCGATCTGGCTCGCGAGCCGGATGCGCTGCGCCTCGCCGCCCGACAGGGTCTCGGCGCTGCGATCGAGCGTCAGGTAGTCGAGTCCGACATCGACCAGGAAGCACAGACGGTCCGCGATCTCCTTGACGATTTTCGCGGCGATGCTCGCGCGCCGGCCCTCGAGCTGCAGGCCCGCAAAAAACTCGAGCGCGCGACGGACCGGCAGCGCCGCGATCGCCGGCAAGGCCACGCCGCCGACGAACACATGACGCGCAGGCCGCGCGAGGCGCGCGCCTTCGCAGTCAGGGCATTGACGCGTGCCGAGATAGCGGGCAAGTTCCTCGCGCACCGTCATCGACTCGGTCTCGCGGTAGCGGCGATCGAGGTTTGGCAGGATGCCCTCGAAGCGGTGCTGGCGCTTGATCGTGCGGCCGCGCGAGTCGAAATACCGGAACTCGACTTCCTCGCCCTGGCTGCCCTGCATCAACACGTCCTGCACGCGCAGCGGCAGGCTTGCGTATGGCGTCTCCGGGTCGAAGTGGTAGTGCTCGGCGAGCGCCAGCACCATCTGGTAGTAGTACGCATTGCGGCGATCCCAGCCACGCACGGCGCCGCTGGCCAGCGACAGCTGTGGATGGGTCACGACGCGCTCCGGATCGAAGAACTGCTTGACGCCGAGCCCGTCGCAGCCCGGGCAGGCGCCAGCGGGGTTGTTGAACGAGAACAACCGCGGCTCCAGTTCCGGCAGCGAGTAGCCACACACCGTGCAGGCGAACTTGTCCGAGAAGACGGGTTCCTCGCGCTTCGGTTCCTCGAGAAACGCAATGCGCGCGAGGCCCTCGCCGAGCCGCAGCGCGGTCTCGAAGGACTCGGCCAGGCGCTGCTGCAGGTCGGCGCGCACCTTGAAGCGATCGATGACCGCGTCGATCGAGTGCTTGCGCTTGGGATCGAGTTTGAGTTTCAGGTCCAGCTCGACCAGCTTGCCGTCCACGCGCGCCCGCACGAAGCCCTTGGCCCGCAACTCGTCGATGACCTGCAGGTGTTCGCCCTTGCGTCCCGCGATCACCGGCGCCAGCAGCGCGAGCGGCGTGCCTTCGGGCAGCGCCAGCACCTGGTCGACCATCTGGCTGACGGTCTGTGCCGCGAGGTCCATGCCGTGGTCCGGGCAGCGCGGTATGCCGGCACGCGCATACAGCAGCCGCAGGTAATCGTAGATCTCGGTGACGGTACCGACGGTCGAACGCGGATTGTGCGAGGTCGACTTCTGCTCGATCGAGATCGCCGGCGACAGGCCCTCGATCGCATCGACGTCCGGCTTCTCCATCATCGACAGGAACTGGCGCGCATAGGCGGACAATGATTCGACGTAGCGACGCTGGCCCTCGGCGTAAATCGTGTCGAAGGCGAGCGACGACTTGCCGGAGCCCGAAAGCCCGGTGAACACGATCAGCCGGTCGCGCGGCAGGTCGAGGTCGATGCCCTGCAGATTGTGCGTGCGGGCGCCGCGGATCCGGATCGTCGTCGTCATGTCTGCCAGCCGGCGCCGCGCAGGGAACCGGCGGCGAGCCTGATAGAATAACCGGCCCGTTCCGTGCGCCGCAAAGGGATTTCCACTGGTGGTCGAGGCTGGCGCGGCGCTCCTGCCCTCCGAACGGCGCACTGTCGCGACGCTCGCCGTGGTCTATGCGGCCCGCATGTTCGGCTTGTTTCTGCTGTTGCCGGTGCTCGCCCTGCACGTGGGTTCGCTGCCCGGCGGCACGCCACTCATCGCGGGGCTTGCGATCGGTGCCTACGGCCTGGCCCAGGCCTGCCTGCAGATCCCGTTCGGCGCCTGGTCGGACCGCCTCGGGCGCCGGCCCCTGATCGTGGCCGGGCTGCTGCTGCATATCGGTGGCTCGGCGCTTGGATACTTCGCGGCAAGCGCCTGGGCGCTGGTGGTCGCGCGGGTCGTCCAGGGCTTGGGCGCGGTTTCCGGGCCGGTGCTGGCGTTGCTGGCGGACCGGACCCGCGCGGCCTCACGTACCCGGGCAATGGCCTTCATCGGCATCAGCATTGGCGCCTCCTTCGTGGTGTCGCTGGTCGCCGGGCCGCTGCTGGCCGGGGCCATCGGCGTCTCCGGCATCTTCGCGCTGATCGGCGGACTCGGCCTCGTCGCGCTGCTGCTGGTCGTGTTCGCGTTGCGGCCGGAGGCGGCGCAAGCCGCTCGCGGCCCGCGTCCGAACTGGCGGGTGGCCCTGACCCGCAGCCTGGCGCCGCACTACGCCGGGATCTTCGTGCTACACCTGTCGCTGACCGCGACCTTCATCGCGGTACCCCATGCCTTGTACGACCTGCACGGCATCGCCACGGCCGATCACTGGCGGAGCTACCTGGCCGTGTTCGTGGTTTCACTCGTGCTGACCGTCCCCTTGCTGCTGTGGTCGGAGCGGAGCCAGCGGCCTGGTCGCGTCGTGATTGTCGGCGGCCTGCTGCTGGTGACTGCGCAGATTGCAATGGCGCTGATGCAGGCGGACTTGCGGGCCCTGGGCGTCGCGCTCGCGCTCTATTTCGGCGCGTTCAATTTCCTCGAGGCACGGCTGCCGGCGACCCTTGCCGAGGCCGCGCGCGAAGAGTCGCGCGGTGCGGCCATGGGGGTATTCTCGACCTGCCAGTTTGCCGGTGCCTTTGCGGGTGGTCTCGCGGGTGGCGCGCTGCAGGGCAGCGCCGCAGGGATTCCCGGCGTCTTCCTGCTTGCCGGACTGGCCGTCGGCGCCTGGCTCATGCTGGCGGCCGGGCCCGAAAGCAGGCGAATTCGCGCGATTGACGATGTGCCGGGAACCAGCCGGCGACTACAATGAAGCATCGACAACAAGGGGCGGGGAGAGCGACATGGCACGCGGCGTCAACAAGGTCATCCTGATCGGCCACCTGGGGCAGGACCCGCAGAGCCGGGCGATGCCCTCCGGCAAGGCCGTCGTCAACCTGCGCATCGCGACCAGCGACCAGTGGCGCGACAAGCAGACCGGCGAGAACAAGGAAGCCACCGAGTGGCACAACGTCGTGATGTTCGACCGGCTCGCGGAGATCGCCGCCGAGTACCTGCGCAAGGGCTCGCACATCTACGTCGAAGGGCGTCTGCGCACGCGCAAGTGGCAGGACAAGGAAGGACACGACCGTTACACAACCGAGATCGTCGCGAACGAGATGCAAATGCTGGGTGGTCGCGCAGCCGCGGGTGGCGGTCAGGACCGGCCGGCGGAGCGCAGCGAAGATCGCAGCCCCGCCCGTGCTGAACCAGCTGCCGCCGCCGAGGCCTTCGACGACGATATCCCGTTCTAGGCCGTCGCGGCCCCGCGGCCAGTGCCGACAGGACGGCCGTCAAGCTATTGGCAGGATGTCGTCCCACAGCGGCCGGCGCGGGCGCCCGGCCGGGCTGTTTTGTGACCGGATTGGCGTCTGCCCCGGCCACATTAAGTCACCATCGGCTCGTTTCCCCGGCGAACGGGAGCGGCATTGATGGCGCTGGAACCCAACCAGCAAACCGGTAACGGCACGCGCAGGGCCCTGACGCGTTGGCTGGACCGTGCGTCCGCGTGGCTAAACCGGTTATCCGCCGGCCTGGCCCGCCGGAGGGTGGTGGCGCCGCGCCTGGGCCCGGCGACCCACGCTTCCGAGAGCCGCCTGGAGGCGTTGATGCGCCATACCTCGGTGGTGATAGCGATCGTCGATCCGGCCGGCACGATGAGTTTCCTGACTTCGTCCGCCGATCGAATGTTCGGCCAGCCCGCCGCGACGCTGGTCGGACGGACGATCATGGAGCTGGTGGGCGTCGAGGACCGCGCGCGGCTGGCTGAATTCATCACCCGGGACCTCGCGACGGCCGGTGCGATGGCGACGATCGAGGTTCGCATCGCGGGCGGCGCCGAACGACCCTCCTTCATCGAGATTCACGGCACCAACCTGGAGTCGGAGCCGGCCATCGGCGGCCGGCTGCTGAAGCTGCGCGACACGACGGATCGCAAGGGCGTCGAGGAACAACTGCGCCGCCTCGCGTTCCACGATCCGTTGACGCTGCTCGCCAACCGCGCGCTGTTCCGCGATCGCGTCGAGCATGCGCTCGCGGTCAGCAGGCGCAGCGGCCGCGGCGTTGCGGTGCTGTTCATCGACCTGGACAACTTCAAGACGATCAACGACAACCACGGCCACGACCAGGGCGACCGGGTGCTGCGGGCGAGCGCCCAGCGCCTGGTCCAGTCCACGCGCAGCGGCGACACCATCGCGCGCCTGGGCGGCGACGAATTCGCGGTCCTGCTCGAGAATCTGTGTGGCGAGCAGCCGGTCGTCGAGATCGCCACGCGCATCGTCGCCGCGCTCCGGGAACCCCACCCGCTGCTGGCCAGCGACCTGCGGGTGGCGGCGAGCGTCGGCGTCGCGTTCGCGACCCCGGACGACGGCGTCGAGGAACTGCTGCGCAACGCCGACGTCGCGATGTACTCGGCCAAAGCGCAGGGCAAGGACCGCTACGCGATTTTCCAGGCCGAGATGCAGAATGCCGCGGAACGCCGCGTCAAGGTCGAGGCGGAGCTGGCGCGGGCGCTGACCGATAATCAATTCCAGATTCACTATCAGCCGATCGTCGAGCTGCGTTCCGGTTACCTGCTGGGCGTCGAAGCACTGGTGCGCTGGCAGCATCCGCAACGTGGACTGGTCGCGGCGCGCGAGTTCCTGGGTGTCGCGGAGGATTCCGGGCAGTTGATTGCACTGGGTCGCTGGGTGCTGGCGCAGGCCTGCAAGGAAGTGCAGGCCTGGCAGGCGCGGCTTCCCGAGGGGCGGCAGATCCGTCTGGCCGTCAATGTTTCCGCCGGTCAGCTCGAGCACTCGGATCTCGAGGCCGACATCGAGGAGGCCCTGCGGAAATCCGGGCTCGACCCGAACTGCCTGGTCATCGAAATAACCGAGAGTGCCCTGCTGAACAACACCGAGGGCATGCTGGCCAAACTGAAACGCGTCAAGCAGTTCGGCGTGCAGATCGCGATCGACGACTTCGGCACGGGGTACTCATCGCTGACCTACCTGCACCGGTTCCCGATCGACATCGTGAAGATCGATCGCAGCTTCATCGAGCGGCTCGGCGGTGTCGACGACGGGGCGGCGCTTGCGCGCGCGATCATCACGCTCGGCGACACACTGGGCCTCGAGGTGCTCGCGGTCGGCATCGAGTTCGAGCACCAGCGACGCGAGCTGATCGAGCTCGGCTGCGTTGCCGGCCAGGGCTATTTCTATGCGAAGCCGGGAAAGCTGCATGAAGTCGAGTACTCGGTGCACATGAAGCGGCGCCGCACCATGGCGGATACGCTGCCGCCGAAGGGCGCCCGCTTCACGGCGACCGGGCGCTTTCTGGCAGGCGCTACCGGCCAGCCCGCCTTGCAGTTGACGGCGACGGGTACCTTCGGACCCGCGCTCCCCGAAAAAATACCTTAGAAACAATTGCTTACATAGCATCAGGGCCGGCGCCCGGGGCCCGATGGTGCTTCATCGCGAGCCCTAAAACCGTTACCCTAGGCCCCCTTTTTTGCTGGTGGGGCAACGACACGGATCATGAGCGGCCGACTCTATATTTCGACCTTCGGCTGCCAGATGAACGAATACGATTCGGCGCGCATGGCCGATGTGCTGCGCGTGTCGGCCGGCCTCGAGCTGACCGACCAGCCGGAGCAGGCCGATGTCGTGTTGCTGAACACCTGTTCGGTGCGCGAGAAGGCCCAGGAAAAGGTGTTCTCCCACCTGGGTCAGTGGCGGCAGCTGAAGCTTCGCAAGCCGGCGCTCGTGATCGGCGTCGGCGGCTGTGTCGCGAGCCAGGAGGGCGAGGGCATCCTCGAGCGCGCACCGTTCGTGGACCTCGTGTTCGGCCCGCAGACGATCCATCGCCTTCCCGAGATGATCGCTGCGCGGCGTGCAACCGGCGATCCGCAGGTGGACGTGTCATTTCCGGAGATCGAGAAGTTCGACCGGCTGCCCGCACCGCGCGCCGGCGGTGCGGCCGCGTTCGTGTCGGTCATTGAAGGATGCAGCAAGTACTGCAGCTTCTGCGTCGTGCCGTACACCCGCGGCGAGGAGGTCAGCCGGCCGTTTGGGCAGGTCGTCACCGAGGTCGAATCGCTGATCGCGCAGGGCGTGCGCGAGGTCACGCTGCTCGGACAGAATGTCAACGCCTATCGCGGCCCGATGGCCGGCGGCACGATCTGCGACCTGGCGACGCTGATCCGTCACATCGCGCACATCGATGGCCTCGAGCGGATCCGGTTCATGACCTCGCACCCGGTCGAGTTCACGGATACACTCGTCGAGGCCTACGCCGACGTGCCGAAACTCGCAAACTACCTGCACCTGCCGGTGCAGAGCGGTTCCGACCGCATTCTCGCGCTGATGAAGCGCGGCTATACCCGGCTCGAGTACAAGCAGAAGATCCGCCGGCTGCGCGCGGTGCGCCCCGACATCAGCCTGTCGTCGGATTTCATCATCGGCTTCCCGGGCGAGACCGAGGCCGATTTCAGGCAGACAGTGGAGCTGGTCGCCGAGATCGGCTTCGACCAGTCATTCAGCTTCATCTACAGCCGCAGGCCGGGCACGCCGGCCGCCGCGCTGCCGGACGAGGTGCCGCACGCCGTCAAGCAGGAACGGCTGATGCAGCTGCAGGACCTCATCAACGGACAGGCGCGGCGCATCAGCGCGGGCATGATCGGCAGCGTGCAGCGCGTGCTGGTCGAACGGCCGTCGCGTCGCGACCCGCGCCAGCTCGCGGGGCGCACCGAGAACATGCGCTGGGTCAATTTCGACGGGCCCGCCGCATTGGTCGACCGGTTCACCCAGGTGCAAATCACGGAGGCCCGGCCGAACTCGCTGCGCGGCCGGCTGGTCGCTTGAGCACCGGCCCGGAAACCAGCGTCGACTTCGGCGCCGTGGACAACGCCCGCCTCGCCGAACTGTGCGGTCCGTTCGACGAGAACCTGCACCAGCTCGAAAGCCGGCTTGGCATCGAGATCCGCCATCGATCCGGGCGCTTCTCGGTGATCGGCGAGAATGCCGCGGCGGGCGCGGCCGTGTTGCGATTCCTGTTCGAGCGTGCCGCCGGCCACGCGGTGACCGCCGAGGACGTGCATCTCGCGATCCAGGAAGCCTGCATGGGCGGAACGGCCGCCGAGGACGCGCTCGCCGTGCAGACACTGCGCGGCCGGATCCATGGCCGCGGCCCCAATCAGCAGGAATACCTGCGCAACATCCGCGAGCACGACCTGACTTTCGGCATTGGACCCGCGGGCACGGGCAAGACCTACCTGGCGGTCGCCTGCGCCGTCGAGGCGCTGCAACGCGAGACCGTGCGGCGCATCGTGCTGGTGCGGCCTGCGGTCGAGGCTGGCGAGCGCCTTGGGTTCCTGCCGGGGGACATGTCGCAAAAGATCGACCCGTACCTGCGCCCGATGTACGACGCACTCTACGAGATGGTCGGCTTCGACCGCGTGGCGCGACTTGTCGATCGTGCGGTCATCGAGATCGCGCCGCTGGCCTTCATGCGCGGCCGCACGCTCAACGAGGCCTTCATCATCCTCGACGAGGCGCAGAACACGACCGTCGAACAGATAAAGATGTTCCTGACCCGGATCGGCTTTGGTTCGCGGGCCGTCGTGACCGGCGACATCACGCAGACGGACCTGCCCGCCCACCGGCAGTCGGGCCTGCGCCACGCGCTCGAGGTGCTGCACGGCGTGCAGGGCATCGCGGTCACGCGATTCAGCGCGCGCGATGTCGTGCGCCACCCGCTGGTCCAGCGCATCGTCGAGGCCTATGAAAAGGAACCGGGGCACGGGGGCGGCACATGACGCTCGAAGTGACGCTGCGCTACCGGACGCGCCGTCCCTGGGCACCCGGGCCGGCGACCTTGCGCGGCTGGGCGCGAATTGCCGCCGCCGGCCGGCATGACGGCGAGCTTGGGATTCGCATCGTAGGGTCGGCCGAGAGCCGCGCGCTGAACCAGCGCTATCGCGGGCGGCGGGGACCGACCAACGTGCTGTCCTTCCCGGTCGCGCCGGAACGCGGACCGCATCGCCGGCTGCTCGGCGACATTGTGGTTTGCGCGCCGCTGGTGGCGCGCGAGGCGCGCGAACGCAGGATGGCGCTGCGGGCGCACTGGGCGCACATGGTCATCCACGGCACCTTGCACCTGCTCGGCTTCGATCACGAGCGCCCGGCCGATGCCCGGCGCATGGAAAGCCGGGAACGCAAGCTGCTCGGGCGCCTCGGATTCGCGGACCCTTACGGAGACTGATGCGATGACCGAACGCAGGCCCGGCAGGGATTGGTGGCGGCGGCTGGTGCGCGAAGAGCCGCGCGACCGCGCCCGGCTCATCGAGCTGCTGCGTAGCGCCGCGCGCCATGGCGTGCTCGGGGCCGATGCGCTCGCGATGATCGAGGGGGTGCTGGGTGTCGCCGACCTCCAGGTGCGCGACATCATGGTGCCGCGCTCGCAGATGGTGGTGCTGGAGCGGGATTCGGCGCCCGGGCAGCTGTTGCCGGCCGTCATCGAATCCGGCCACTCGCGCTTTCCGGTCATCGGCGATGACCGCGACCAGGTGGTCGGCATCCTGCTCGCGAAGGACCTGCTGCGCCACTACGCCGAGGGTGCCTCCGGGGCATTCGACATCCGCGAGGTGCTGCGTCCCGCGGCCTTCGTGCCGGAGAGCAAGCGGCTGAACGTGCTGCTGAAGGAATTCCGGGTCAGCCGCAATCACATGGCCATCGTCGTCGACGAGTACGGTGGCGTGTCGGGACTCGTGACCATCGAGGACGTCATCGAGGAAATCGTCGGCGAGATCGCCGACGAATACGACATCGACGAGGACCAGACCATCCGCCGCGAGAGCGATCGCCAGTTCGTGGTGCTGGCGCTGACCAGGATCCAGGAATTCAACGACTACTTCTCGACCCGGTTCAGCGAAGAGGAATACGACACGATCGGCGGACTGGTGATGCAGCAGTTTGGCCGCCTGCCGCGGCGCGGGGAATCGGTGACGATGGACGGCCACGAATTCAAGGTGTTGCGCGCCGACCGCCGGCGCATTGACCAGCTGCGCGTGACGACGCCCGCACCGCTGCCGCCGCGCGCCGGTGAGGCGCGCGTGGGCTGAATGGCGATTTCAGCCGCCGCCTGGCCGATGGTTGCCCGCCACGGCCCATGGCTGGCTGCGCTGGCTGGCGCAGCGACGACGCTGGCGTTTGCGCCCGTCGGGATTTTCGTGCTCGCGATCCTGGGCCCTGCGTTCCTGTTCCTGCTCTGGGACGCTGCCACGCCGCGCCAGGCGGCAAGACTCGGCTTTGCCTGGGGATGCGGGCTGTTCCTTGCGGGCACCTGGTGGATCTACACCGCGACTCATGACTTCGGGCAGGCGCCGGCGTGGCTCGCTGCGCTGTTGCTGGCCGGTCCGGTCGCGATCATGGGTGCCTACTACGCGACCCTGGGTTGGCTGGTGGCACGCCTCGATCGCGGCCCGGTCCTCGCACGCCGACTGCTGCTGCTGCCTGCCGGCTGGACCCTGATGGAATGGTTGCGCGGCTGGCTGTTCTCGGGCTTTCCCTGGCTCCAGCTTGGCTATGCGCACAGCGACAGCCCGCTGGCTGCACTCGCGCCGCTGGGCGGCATCCACCTCGTGACGTTTGCGAATGCGGCCACGGCGGGGGCGCTCCTGGTGATGCTGAAGGGCGGCAGGCGCGGGCGCTGGGTCGCGATCGCGCTAGTCGCGGGACTGTGGGGCGGATCGGCGCTCGTGGCCGGACGCCAGTGGACCAGCCCGGTCGGCGACGAGGTCAGCGTCGGCCTGTTGCAGGGCGCGATTCCGCAGGACGAGAAGTGGCAGGTCGAGAATCGCGTCGCGACGCTCGAACGCTACCGCGCGCTGAATCGCGAGGCCCTGGGCCAGCAGCTGATCGTCTGGCCGGAGTCGGCGTTGCCGATGCTGGCGCACCAGGCGGAGGGCTACCTGGCAGCGGTCCGCACGGAAGCGCGCGCACGAAATTCCGACCTGCTGATCGGGCTGCTGCGATACGACTTCGACACCGGGGAAATCAGGAACGGACTGCTGGCGATAAGTGCGGTGGGCGACGCGTGGTATTACAAGCGCCGGCTGGTGCCCTTTGGCGAATTTTTTCCGGTGCCTGATTTCGTGCGGCGCTGGATGCGGCTGATGAGCCTGCCGTATTACGACATGACTCCCGGCGACGATCGGCAACCGGCCCTGCCGGCGGCGGGACAGCGGCTGGGCGCGACGATCTGCTACGAAGACGCCTACGGATCGGAGCAGCTCGATGTACTCGACGAGGCAACGCTGCTCGTCAATGTCACCAACAATGCCTGGTTCGGCGACTCGGCGGCCCCGCACCAGCAACTGCAGATGGCGCGATTTCGTGCGCGCGAGGCCGGGCGCTACCTGATGCGGTCGACCAGCAACGGCATCACCGCGGTCATCGGACCGGACGGGGCGGTCACCGCCCGCGCCCCGCAATTTGTGCCGGCGGTCCTCAAGTCCCGGGTGCAACCGCGTATCGGACTGACGCCTTACGCGCGGACCGGCAACTGGCCGTTGCTGACTGGTTGCCTGCTGCTGGTCGCCGCATGCATCGGCTATCCTTGGCGGTCCATCCAGCGCCGCGACTGAAGCATGCAGGAACGCTACGAACCCGCCGCCGTCGAGTCCACCGCCCAGCGCGAATGGGAGGCGGCGGGCACGTTTGCCGTGCGTGAGGACACTGCACGGCCCAAGTACTACTGCCTGTGCATGTTTCCGTACCCGAGCGGCCGGCTGCACATGGGTCATGTGCGCAACTACACCATCGGCGACGTGCTGGCACGCTACATGCGCATGCGCGGCTACAACGTCCTGCAGCCGATGGGCTGGGACGCGTTCGGGCTGCCGGCCGAGAATGCCGCGATCGAGAATGGGGTGCCGCCGGCGCGCTGGACGCGCGACAACATCGCGCACATGAAGCAGCAGTTGAAGTCGCTCGGCTTCGGCATCGACTGGTCGCGCGAGCTCGCAACCTGCGACGCCGCCTACTACCGCTGGAACCAATGGCTGTTCCTGCGCATGCTCGAGCGTGGCATCGCCTACAAGACGACCGGCGTCGTCAACTGGGATCCAGTCGACCAGACGGTGCTGGCAAACGAACAGGTCATCGACGGGCGGGGCTGGCGCACGGGCGCGCCGATCGAGCGGCGCGAAATCCCGATGTACTACCTGCGCATCACCAGTTATGCAGAGGAACTGCTCGCCGCACTCGAGCGGCTCGACGGCTGGCCGGAGCGCGTGCGGGTCATGCAGGCGAACTGGATCGGCCGCAGCGAGGGCGTCAACCTGTCGTTTCCCTGGCGGATCGACGCGGAGAGCGGCGAACTGAAGGTCTTCACGACGCGCGCGGACACCATCATGGGCGTCACCTTCATCGCGGTCGCCGCGGAACATCCGCTCGCGGCGCGCGCCGCCCTGCGCGATACGCGGGTACGCACGTTTGTTGACGGATGCCGCCGCGGCAGCATCATGGAAGCCGATCTCGCAACCATCGACAAGCGCGGCATTGCCACCGGCCTGTACGTGACGCATCCGGTGACCGGCGCGGCGGTCGAGGTCTGGGTCGGCAATTACGTGCTGATGGCCTACGGCGAGGGCGCCGTGATGGGCGTGCCGGGGCACGACGAGCGCGATTTCGCTTTCGCGAAAAAATACGGACTACCGATCGTGCCGGTCATCGACGTGGAGGGCAGGCCGTATTCGACGGATGCCTGGCAGCCCTGGTACTCCGATCAGGGATGCTGCATCAATTCCGGCGCCTACGACGGCCTCGACTACCAGGCCGCGGTGGATGCGATCGCGCGCGATCTCGAGGCGCGCGGCCTCGGTCGCAAGCAGGTCGTCTGGCGGTTGCGCGACTGGGGCATTTCGCGGCAGCGCTACTGGGGCTGCCCGATCCCGATCATCCACTGCGCAGCCTGCGGCGACGTACCCGTGCCCGACGGCCAGCTGCCCGTGCTGCTGCCCGAGGACCTCGTGCCGGACGGCTCCGGCAATCCGCTTGCGAAGGCGCCGTCGTTCTACGAGTGCCGCTGCCCCGCCTGCGGCAAGCCGGCGCGGCGCGAAACCGACACGATGGACACCTTCGTGGATTCGTCCTGGTATTTTTTCCGCTTTGCGAGCGCGGGGAACGAGCGTGCGATGTTGGACGAGCGGGCCGCCTACTGGCTGCCAGTGGACCAGTACATCGGCGGCATCGAGCACGCGATCCTGCACCTGCTGTATTCGCGGTTCTGGACCCGGGTCATGCACGACTGCGGCCTGACTCGTATCGATGAGCCGTTCGAGCGGCTGCTGACCCAGGGCATGGTCCTGAACGAAATCTGGTTCCGGAAGCCGGGCTCGGGTCGCGTCGTCTATTACAACCCGGCGGAGGTCGAGTCGCACGCCGAGGGAGAACGCAAGACCGGTGTGCTGAAGGCGGACGGCGGGCCCGTCGAGTACGGCGGCATCGGCACGATGTCGAAGTCGCGCAGGAACGGCGTGGACCCGCAGACGCTCGTCGACCGCTATGGCGCCGACACGGCGCGGCTGTTCATGATGTTTGCGGCGCCTCCCGAGCATACCCTCGAATGGTCGGACGAGGGCGTCGAGGGCGCTTTCCGGTTCCTGAAACGGCTCTGGAAGATCGTGCACGGGCATGTGCAGTCGGGGCCCTGCGTGGCGCTCAATGTCGCCTCACTCGATGCCGCGCAGCGCGCGCTGCGGCGCCAGGTGCACCAGACGCTCGCCAAGGTCGGTGACGACATCGGCCGGCGCCGCACATTCAACACCGCGATTGCCGCCGTCATGGAACTGCTGAACGCCCTGGCTCGCGCCACCGACGACTCGCTACAGGGTCGGGCCGTGATGCAGGAGGCACTCGACCTGGTGGTGCTGATGCTGTCGCCTTTCGTGCCACACGCGGCACACGCGTTGTGGCGCGCACTCGGACACGCGACGCCGGTCGTCGACGAGACCTGGCCGGAACCCGATGCCCGCGCACTCACGCTGCAGACGGTGGAAATCGTCGTGCAGGTCAATGGCCGGCTGCGGGCGCGCGTGCCGGTGCCCGCGGATGCCGACGAAGCGACCGCGCGCGATGCCGCGCTTGCGGATCCCGGCGTGGCGCGTTTCGTCGGCGGCCAGACGGTGCGCAAGCTGATCTACGTGCGCGGCAAACTCCTCAACGTGGTGACCTGATGCGCCACCTGCTCCTGGGTCTGGTCATCGGTTGGGCAGCTGCTGCAGCGGGCTGCGGCTTCCACCTGCGCGGCCAGACGCCGCTACCGGCCGTGCTGGCGACGCCGTATCTCGAGGCCACAGACCGTTACACGCCACTTTATGCGGCGCTCGCCGCGCGCCTGCGCGCCTCGGGCGCGCGCCTGGGGGCGGATCCATCATCGGCGAGCGCCGTGATCCGCCTGCACAAGGACCAGACGGGGCGCGAGATCCTTTCGGTCTCCGCGCGCAACACGCCGGGCGAGTACGAGGTCTATTACACCGTCGAGTACTCGGTCAGTGCCGGCGGCCGCGAGCTGCTCACGCGCCAGCAGGTCACGCTGACACGGGACCTGAGTTACGACGAGACCGCGGTGCTCGCCAAGGAACATGAAGAGCAGTCGCTGCGCGCAGCGCTTGCCGATGAACTTGCCGGCCTGATGCTGCGACGGCTGGCCGCGCTGTGAGCGCATGAACCTGTCGGTGTTCGATGTCTTCAGGGTCGGCGTCGGACCGTCGTCTTCGCACACGATGGGCCCGATGCTCGCCGCGCGGATGTTCGCGCAGGAGCTCGAGGCGCGCGAGCTGCTGGCGCGCACGACCGGGATCTACGTGCAACTCTACGGTTCGCTGGCGCTGACTGGCCTCGGTCATTGCACCGATCGCGCATTGCTGCTGGGACTCGAGGGCCATGATCCGGCGGGCCTTGATCCCGCGGTCATGGCACCGACGCTCGCCCGCATCCGCAGCACCGGCCGGCTGCGGCTGCTGGGCCAGCACGAGATCGCCTTCGATGAGCCGATGAACCTGCTGTTCCACCGCGACCAGATGCTGCCGGGCCACTCGAACGGCATGCGCTTCACCGCCCGCGATGCCGCCGGAAGCACGCTGCTCGCCGAGGAGATGTATTCGATTGGCGGCGGCGCCGTGCAGCGCGCCGGCGACCAGGCCGTTGCAATGGCCGGCGACGCAGCCGAGGTGCCAATGCCGTTCGCGGATGCCGCCGAACTGCTGCTGCGGTGCCGCGAAGCCGGGCTCACGATCGCCGGGTTGATGCTCAAGAACGAGCGCGCGCTGCGAACACAGGCCGCGATTGATGCCGGCCTCGAGCGGATCTGGAGCGTCATGCAGTCCTGTGTTCAGCATGGATTCGCGGCCGAAGGCGTGCTGCCGGGCGTACTGAAGCTGCCGCGCCGCGCGCGGCGCCTGCAGCGCGCACTGCAGGCCGAGGCTCCCGGCGGTCTCGTGGACCCGATGGAGTGGGTCAACGCCTGGGCGCTCGCGGTCAACGAGGAGAACGCGGCGGGCGGCCAGGTCGTCACTGCGCCGACCAATGGCGCGGCCGGCATCGTGCCGGCGGTGCTGCACTACTACGCGAAGCTGTGCCTGGGCAGCGACGAGGCAGGCATCCGGCGCTTCCTGCTCGCGGCCGGCGCGATCGGGCTCCTGTACAAGCGCAATGCGTCGATTTCCGGCGCCGAGATGGGATGCCAGGGCGAGGTCGGCGTGGCCTGCTCGATGGCCGCCGGCGGCCTTGCCGAGGCCTTGAACGGCACGAGCGAGCAGGTCGAGAATGCCGCCGAGATCGGCATGGAGCACAACCTCGGCCTGACCTGCGATCCCATCGCGGGGCTGGTGCAGATTCCCTGCATCGAACGCAACGCGATGGGTGCGGTCAAGGCCATCAACGCGGCGCGCCTGGCGCTACGGGGCGACGGATCGCACAAAGTCTCACTCGACCAGGTCATCGCGACGATGCACCAGACCGGCCGCGACATGTCGTCGCATTACAAGGAAACCTCGCGGGGCGGGCTCGCGGTCAACGTTCCGGAATGCTGAAGCCGCCCGCAGGCCCGGCCGGCGACTGGATCAGCCTGCGTAGCGATCCGTCGCCCGCACCAGCTCATCGGTGATGCCGGGTTCGAAGGCCGAGTGCCCGGCGTCCCCGACGACGCGGAAATCGGCCTCCGGCCAGGCGCGGTGCAGGTCCCAGGCCGTCATCATCGGGCAGACCACGTCGTGGCGTCCCTGCACGATCACGGCCGGCAGGTGGCGGATCCGGTCCACCTCATCGAGCAGTTGTTGCTCGTTGCGCAGGAAACCGCGGTTCACGAAGTAATGGCATTCGATGCGCGCGACCGCGACCGCGAAATCGTCCTCGCCCCACTTGCGGACATTGTCGTCGTCGGTGAGCAGGTAACTGGTCGATCCCTCCCAGACCGCCCAAGCACGCGCGGCGGCGATCGCCGCATCGCGATCCGCGCCGGTCAGGCGGCGGTGGAAGGCGTGCATCAGGTCGCCGCGCTCCTGCCGCGGGATGGGCGCCACATAGGATTCCCAGCGATCCGGATAGAGCACGCTCGCACCCTGCTGGTAGAACCAGTCGAGCTCGCTCTTGCGCAGCAGAAATATCCCGCGCAGCACGAGTTCCGTGACGCGCGCAGGGTGGGCCTGTGCATAGGCGAGGGCGAGCGTCGAACCCCAGGAGCCGCCGAACACCTGCCAGCGATCGATGCCGAGAAGTCCGCGCAGCTGTTCGATGTCAGCGACGAGGTCCCAGGTCGTGTTGTGATCGAGACTCGCGTGCGGACGGCTGCGGCCACAGCCGCGCTGGTCGAACAGCACGATGCGGTAACGCGCGGGGTCGAAGAACCGCCGCGCGCGCGTGTCGCAGCCCGCGCCCGGGCCGCCATGCAGGAAAACCGCCGGCTTGCCATCCGGGTTGCCGCATTCCTCCCAGTAGATCTCGTGGCCCTGGCTGACCGCCAGGTGACCATGTCGATGCGGTTCAATCGGCGGATAAAGCCCGCGCCGCGTGTTGCCCGTATCGCTCAGAACTTGTACTCCTCGTGGCCCGTAGCGGTCAGCGTGTAGGCAGCCGCACCCAGGCGCGTACTGCGGGACTTCGTCGACACCTTGCCGGTGATCCAGTAAGCCGCGTACATGGTATCGAGCTGGATGCCCGGCTTCATGATTACGAAGATCATCTGGTTCGGCGGCGGCGGCGGCACGTGGATGCAGGCCCCGAAGTATGGCACCAGGAAGAACTCCGTCACCTTGCCCGCATCATCGAGCTCGAGCGGCACGATGAAGCCCGGGATCTTGATTTCCCTGCCTTCCAGTTCCTTGTTGACGTTGAATGTCAGCGACTGCCGGGCCGCCAGGCCACCTTCCTCGCCGCTCAGGTAGTCGTGCGCGGGCGGCGGCGGGGCGGGATCGAATGTCGCACGCTCCTCGGCCGGCACGAGTTCGATCCAGTCGACCTGCTGAGCCGCAGTGATGGCCGGCGCCGCGGGCCAGCACAACAGCTGCAGAATCGCCGCGACCTGAACGAGGTGTCGATTCATGTGCGAATGGTCAGTCCGTCAGCCAGTGAATTGCGGTACGCGAGCCAGGCCGGCACCAGGCCGGCGATGATCGCGGCGCCGATCACGGCTCCTGCGAGCACCAGATCGTAAACGCCGGGGCCGCCCGTTGCCATGAACAGGCCATAGCGGCTCGCCAGCAGCGGGGTCGCAGCCGCGAGTCCGAGGTGAGCGGCCGCGACGCCGAGCACGACGCCGGCCAGCGCCAGCAGGCCAGCCTCGAGCAACAGGAGCGCAAACACGTGCAGCGGCCGCGCGCCGACCGAGCGCAGGATCGCCATCTCACGGCGCCGCTCGCGCAGGCTCGCCAGGATCGAGGTCAGCATGCCGATCAGCCCGGCCAGCACGACAAAGGCCGCGACGACCAGCAGCGCGCGATCGGCGACGCCGACAATCTGCCACAGCTGCTGCAGCGCGACGCCCGGGATGACGGCAGTCAACGGCTCGCCGCGGTACTCATTGAGCGCGCGTTGCATCTGCAACAACGCGTCCTTCGAGCGCATGCCTACCAGGAACGCCGTGATGCCAGCGAGTCCCGGTTCCAGCTCATGGATCCCGGCAAATCCATCGAGGCCGACATGCACAGCCCGGTCCACGGGCGTGCCGGTCGGCGCGAGGATCCCGGCAATCCGGAATGGGTGTTCGTCGTGCTCGGCAAAGCTGACCTCGCCGATGCCATGCGCGATCGTGATCTCGTCCCCGGGTGAGTAACCAAGCACGCGCGCGACCTCGGCGCCGACCACGGCTTCGTCCGCTGTCGCGAAAGGTCCGCCAGCGGTGAATTCGAGCGCCTGGCGATCAC
>Ga0214473_10000929_pt1 | contig 39965 bp, 45 predicted proteins | sample RVTome_7_FD_203509 | JGI IMG/M metagenome (GOLD analysis project Ga0214473, IMG submission 203509) | Soil microbial communities from uranium-contaminated site in the Upper Colorado River Basin, Wyoming, United States - RVT98D197 | ecosystem: Environmental > Terrestrial > Soil > Contaminated >...
TTCGAGCGCGCGCCGAGCACCCGCATCCGTGCGCTGGTGAACTTGCCGTCGGTGCGGCGATCGATCTCGGTGCAGTAGACCTTGCCGGCGCGGAGGTGGTACTGGCTGGCTTTGCCCACCGGGCCGGTGGGCGCGACGGACTTCTCACCTTCCGTCGCCGCCGTCACGCCGTCCAAGTGCGCCTTGGCCTCGGCCGCCTGCTCCGTCAGGTGCTCAAGCACCACGTCCCGGGCCCCGAGGCGGCTCACCGACCGCTCGATCTCGTCCTTGTCGTTGGTCGTCTCCGTGGTCTGGACGACTTCCGTGCCGTCCAACGCGAACGTCAGCTTGCGCGCCATGGTTCTCTACCTCCAAGTACAGGTTAAACCTAAATACGCACCGAAGCAATCTTTTACACATTCCAGCACGGGATAGCGACGTTCACCGTGTTCACCACATGCGGCAGCCAGAAGTCGGGGTCGCCAATGTGGGGCGCGTTCGCGAGCGTTCCAGCAGCGATGCCCGCCTGGTCCGTCTGATTGGTGAAGATCAACCCGTTGTCCGCCGTCACCCGCACCTGCTCGAACCAGCCGTCCGCCCAACGGAAGGTTGAAGCGCCGAGATCGCACGCGCCGTCCGAGCCAGGGCGCACCAGCACCACGCTGGCGTTCCCGAAGACCATCGTGTTCGCGGCGTCCACGGAGGCCTGATAGCCGAAGGCCGCCGAGTTCTGGATCGTCGCCACGCTGGCGTCCGCATCGCTGCCGACGAACGTGCATTGGCTCCCGGTCGTGATCGTGTTCCCGGCCTGGAACCCGACCGCGACGTGGTCACTCCCCGTGGTGGCCACCCCGAGTGCGCCGGCGCCGAAGGCCGCGTTCTGGCCGTTCGTCGTTCCGACCGTGTTCGCATTTAAGCCGAAGGCGCAACTGTTGCTGCCGGTGCTGAGGCTGAGGGCTGAGTTCCCGAACGCGGAGTTTCCGGCCCCTGTCACGACGCTGCCCAGGGAGGACGCTCCAAACGCGCAGTTATTGGTTGCAGTCGTATTGGAGGCCAGCGAGTTGAACCCGAAAGCGTTGTTGATGGACGCGGTCGTGGCAAGGAGGAGCGCGCTCGAGCCAAAAGCGCAGTTCTGGCTGCCGGAAGTGCTGGTGAGGAGAGCCGCCTCACCGAAGGCGGAGTTGGCGTCCCCGGTGTTATTGGCAAGGGCGGTGTCCCCAAACGCGCTGTTGTCCGTTCCGATCACGTTGCCGACAAGGGCCTGGAACCCGAAGGCGCAGTTGAAGTTGCCCGTCGTGACCCCGCTCATGGCGAGGTGCCCGAAGGCGTTGTTCCGCCCGCCAGTCGTATTGGCGTCGAGCGAGAGCCCCCCGAAGGCACAGTTGGTCAGCCCGGTCGTGTTCAGTTTCAGGGCATCCGCCCCGAACGCATTGTTGCCGTTCGCGGTCGTGTTCGCGTCCAGCGCGTTCGGCCCAAAGGCGCAGTTGCTAATCCCAGTGGTGTTCTGCCGGAGGGAAGAAGCGCCGAAGGCGGTGTTGGGCGTCCCACTCGTGTTGGCCGTAAGGGACTCCCTACCAAAGGCGCAGTTGTCGGTTGCGGTCGTGTTCAGATTCAAGGCCAGCGAACCGAAGGCGCAATTGCTGGAAGCCGTCGAGTTGGAGGCCAGGGCGGAAATCCCGAAGGCCGAGTTGCTTGCGCCGCTGGTGTTGGCCTCCAGGGCGTGGGCGCCGAACGCACTGTTGCTGGACACGCCCGTGGTATTCCGGAGGGCGTCCACCCCGAAGGCGCAGTTTTCTGCCCCGCCGTTTGAAAGCTCGAGGGCACGGAAACCGAAGGCGCAATTGCTGTTCCCAGTGACGGTCGTCGTCAGCGCGGACGCCCCGAAGGCGCAGTTCTGCGCGCCGGTCGTGTTCGCGTCGAGGGTGAGCGCGCCGAACGCGCTGTTGTCGCCTCCCGTGTTCACAAGCAGGGACGAGATGCCAAAGGCGGAGTTCTGCGCCCCGGTCACGTTCGCGCCCAGCGCATTGGACCCGAATGCGCAGTTGGACGCGCCCGTCGTGTTGACATCAAGGGCAAAGGGCCCGAAGGCGCAATTGTTGTCTGCCGTGGTATTGACGCCCAGGGCTATGGTCCCGAAGGCGCAGTTACCGTTTCCGGTCGTATTGAGACGCAAGGAGAACATTCCGAACGCGCTGTTGTTGGTGCCGGTGTTGGTTCCAAGGGAGGATTGCCCGAAGGCGCAGTTCTGAACCCCGGAGACGTTTGTTCCCAAGGCGTCCGTGCCAAAGGCGCAATTGCTGTCCCCAGTCGTATTGGCATCCAAGGCGCGGGTTCCAAAGGCTGAGTTCGAACCCCCTGTCGTCAGCGCCGCGAAAGCAGACCTCCCCATGCCGGTGTCGCTGGTCCCGGTCAAGGTGAAGTTTGCAGCCCCTTCACCGATGAACGTGTTCCCCGTGCCCCCGCTGTGAAACACAGCCACACCGACCGTGAGGGCGTTGTTGGTGGCGTCGTAGGTCATGCCCGCGTCGCCCCCGACCGTGGTCGCCGCCGTGAAGAAGGCGACCTGGTTTGCGACTGCCGGCCCGACCGCACCGCCCAGGCTGACGTACGCACCGCCCTGCACCGACGTTTGCCAGGATGCAGCCGCATCGTTGTACCGGATACGCCCGGTCGCTACTCCGCTGACGGGCGCAGTCGAGCCATCGTTCGATTCGTAGAAGAGGGCCGCACCGCCCGACAGCAGCACCGAGGTCGGGTCGATCGCGCCCGTCACCGTCAGCTTGCCGCCGATCGCGACGTCGCCCGAGAAAAACCCGTCCTGCCACCGGAACGTCGCGCTGCCGAAATCGACCAGGGCATCCACGCCGGGCCTGACCAGGACCAGCGAGGCGTTGCCCAGTACCATCGTGTTCGAGGCGTCCACCGACGCGCCGAAGCCGATGGCCGTCGAGTTCGTGGCCGTGGCAAGCGTGGTGTCGGCGGTGGCCCCAAGGAAGGTACAGGTCCCGCCGGTGGTGAGCGCGAGCCCGGCGGCGCGGCCCACGGCCACGCTGTCTGCACCCGTTGTCGCAGCCCCGAGGGCATCCTGCCCGAAGGCGCTGTTGCCCGTCCCGGTGGTCACAGCATTGGCGGTCGTCGAACCGAAGGCACAGTTGTTGGCGCCCGTGCTAACAAGCAACGCGTCGTGTCCAAAAGCACTCAAATCACTCGCCGTCGTATTGGCCCCGAGCGCATTCCGGCCGAAGGCGCAGTTCCTTGTGCCAGTCGTGTTGGCGTCGAGACAAGTAACACCAAAAGCACAGTTATCAGGAGCCGTTGTGCAGGCTCCAAGCGCGCTTGATCCGAACGCGCAGCAGAAGCTTGCGGCCCCGAGCACGTCGAGAGAGAGGTGCCCGAACGCGGAATTGCTTGATCCCGTCGTGGCGGCAAGGGCGCTCGTCCCGAACGCGCAGTTGCCGACTCCGCTGACGACAGATCCGAGCGCATCCACGCCGAACGCATTGTTGGACGCTGCGGCTCCAGCGCCAGCGGCGTCCAGGGCTCTAGATCCGAACGCCGAATTGCTTGATCCGCCACAGACCAACAATGCATTGAATCCAAATGCGGTGCAGTCGCTGGGCGTCCCTCCATTGGAACCAATCGCTTCTTGTCCGAACGCTGAGTTTCTCGTCCCGGTCGAATTGTTACCGAGAGCACCACGCCCGAAAGCGCAGTTACTGGCTCCGGACGTATTTGCGTCGAGCGCACCGGAACCGAAAGCGCAGTTGTCGGCCGCCGTGTTGAGAAGCAACGCGTTGAATCCAAAGGCGCTGGAGTTGCTGGCCGTGACGATCACGCCCAGCGCATCCACGCCGAAGGCACTGTTGTTCACACCCGTCGTGTTCGCATCCAGGGCCCGCGCGCCAAACGCGTTATTTGAGCCGCCGGTGTCAAGAAGCAGCGCATTGAACCCGAAGGCGCTGGAGTCATTCGCGGTCGTGATCGCGCCCAAGGCATCCACGCCGAAGGCCGAGTTCCTGGTCCCAGTCGTGTTGGCATCGAGAGCCTGAAACCCGAAAGCCGAGTTTGACCCGCCTGTACTGCTGATAAGCGCACTCTCCCCAAAAGCCGAACAGCTCACCCCTGTCGTGTTCAGGGAAAGGGCTTCACTTCCAAACGCACAGTTCCCGGTTCCTGTAGTGTTAGCCCAAAGCGCAAACGTGCCGAACGCGCTGTTGAAAGAAGCCGTGTTGGACGAAAGTGCTTCGTTTCCAAACGCGGAGACTTCAGTGGCCGTAGTCAATGACTGGACGGCAAACGCGCCAAACACGCAGTTACGACTTCCGGTTGTTGCGCCGACCAGTGCGGCAATGCCAAAAGCGCAGTTATCCGCGCCGGTCGTTACGGCAAATCCGGCACTACTTCCAAAGGCGGAATTGTTCGACCCGCTTGTAGTTGCCGTAAGCGCACTGTTGCCAAATGCGCAAATATCATCGCCGGTCAGCGTGAAGTTGCCGGCACTCTCGCCCACGAAGGTGTTGCGGGTGCCCCTACTGTGGATGCGGGCGACGCCGAAGGTCCCGGCGTTGTTGACGTCGTCGTAGAGGCCGCCGGCGTCACCGCCCACGGCGGTCGGGGCCGTGAAGTAGGCGAGCTGGCCCGCGACGGCGGGGCCGACGGTGCCGCTGCCACCGCCGCTACCGCTGGCTCGTTCGATGAGACTAGGAACAGCCATTAATCTCTCTCGTAATCGATATGAACGGAGGCGGCCGGACCAGCGACGTTCTCGACTTCGAGGTCTTCTAGCGCACCGTCCGCGCCACCGAAGAGAGTAGAATCATACAACTGGAGGAGTCTGCCGCTTCCGGGAGCTCCACCTACTTCACGGACCCGGATGATCGTCGCCGGTGCGGTCGAGCTTCCTCCGACGACTTGGACGCAGCATCGCCTGGCACCAGACGGGACCACGGGGAGCGGAACAGTCGCAGCTGGAGCAACCGGCGTATCCGTAAACGTCGTGATGACGGTACCAGGATCTCCGGAGACCGGAATCGCGGCCCCGCCGCCTCCAGCCACACCCTCGACCGGTTGGACGAATCCGTTCCTGGGCAGCGTCATCGTTCGTCCCTACTTGGAGGTCCAGTCCTTGTACGAGCCGTCCTGGGTGACGACCTTCGGGGCGATCACGTATCCCGGAACGCGAGCGTGAGCCGATACCACCGCTCCGGCGGTCCTGGCCGTCACCCGGAAGACGTCCCGGCCTTTCAACGTGATCGGTTTCGGGAACGGCGTCGGTTGGACGAACGTTCCCCGCTGCTGCCGGAAGTCCTGGTAAGTCCGGACCGGCTTCTGGTTCACGAAGATGTTCCAGATCACGTTGTCCCACTCTGCTGCGACGGTCAGCATGTGACCAAACGACAGGAACGAAGCGACGCACCGGTCCGGAACGGTGTAGGAGACGATATCGGTGTTCGCCACGCCGACCAAGACCTGGACGGAACTCGCCAGGTCCTCCATCTCAGCGGTGATCGGCGGCTCGATCCAGTTCGGGCGCTTGACGTGGTACTCCCCGCGCTGGAGTAGGACGAACATGTCCGCCATCTGCTGCCAGAGCCGGGGGAGCGTGTGCTCCTCGAGAAGCAACTGGTTCAGCTCGGCGCCGGGAATCGGCTTTGGAGTCCACTCCGGCTGAACAATCCACCGCCGCCTGGGAAGCATAGCCTGGCCGCGATAGATGTCGAAGTACTTCTCCATCGGGTCGACCGATGGAGGCATGATATCGCCCAGGCCGGTTCCGGCCCCGTTCGTCGGCTTTCCGTTGTGCATAAAGAGTCTACGGCCTCCCAGGTGACACGCCGGGACGGATGATCTCGAGCTCCTTCAGGTCGACCTTGATCTTCCTGCAGCCGAGCGTGATCCAGATGGTGTTCGTCTCGTTCGAGAGGTCGGTCAGTTCGAACGTCAACTGGAAGTTCGGCTCAAAAAGCATCGCCTCCCAGTTCAGCATCGGAAGCTCGCCGTTGCCGAAAGTCAGATCGTCCCGCACGGGTAAAGCGGACAGTCTCTTTTGGGTCGCGGTCTCGTTGATCCGGACCGTGTAGCGGCCGGTCGACCGGGACATGCCCTTCACCCACTCGACGTACGCGTCGTCGCCGAACCGCATGACGGGCGAGGAGGTCCCGAGCGCCGAGAGCGAGACGAACTGGTCGGTCGTGAAGAAGTACGGGAACGTCCGGGCCTGCTGGCGGAAGATCTCGTCCATCCGGTTCGCGATCGGCCAGGGCGCCTGGAGGTGGTACCAGCGGCGCCCGGACAGGACGAAGCGGATCTGGTTGGAAGACGCCGACAGGTTCCGGAAGCGCGCCATGATCGCGGCCGGTCCGTTTCGGACGTCCATGAAGAAGGCCTGAGGCCAGCGAAAAGGGCGGCCGGGCGAGGACGTCACCGGCAGCACGCCCGTCAGGGGCAGCGTAATCCCGCCTCCTGAAGCGATCGTGGAGACGTGGACTTCCCGGTTCATCAGGATCGGCCGCTCCGAGCCCAGGTTCCCCGGGTCGAAGAGCTCGACCGTGAAGCCTTCCGATCGCTGCGACACGAAGAACGCGTCGAAGAGCTCGAGGTGGCCCTTGCCGTCGATCACCATCGGGACCCAGTCGGAGAGCTCCTCGCCGGCCAGGGTGACGGGGTCCGGGTCCGTGGTCAGCATGAACGGCTTCACGTACCGCTTCAACTCATTCACCACGATCTGGCCGCTTTCCGGATCCTTGATCCAGGAGGGGATCGGCTGGCCGGGCACGTAGTCGTGCGTGGTGAATTCCCGATCGACGCCCGGGGTGTGTCGGGCCCGGGCGTACATGTACGGGTCGAGGTATGGGATCTTGACGAGCTCGGCGCTCATGGGATCAGCTGGAGCCTCCTGGCAGCCATGACGGGATAGACGAAGTTCTCCTCGCCGGACAGATCCACCACGTCCATGATCAGCTGCTTCTGGCGCTCGAGGAGGTAGGTGTCCGCCCAGTAGAAGGGGAACTCGGCGTTGCCCCAGCCGTTCTGGGAGTGGACCGTGTTCGGCATGAGCAAGCGGTTCGTCGACCGCTCGCGAAGAGTGAACGAGAAGGCGCCCGTCGAGGCGACCATCAGCTTCTGGACTTCCGTGTCGGCCGACGCATCCGACTCGAAGATGAACGAGGCCGTACCGAGCGCGCCGACCGGAGTTACGGTGCCGATGTTGTTCGTCTCGTTCGGGACCAGGAAGTAGGCGTACGTCCGCGAGCCCTGGCCGAAGATCTTCTGGAGATCGAGTGCGACGTCCGGCGGGGCCTCCTTGTGGTAGATCCGCCGGCCGATCAGGTTGAGACGCACCGTGTTCGTCGCGCCGGAGAGATCGCGCAGCGTGCATTTCAGCTGGCGCTGCGAGTCGCCCACGTTGAAGAAGTACGGCTCGGGAAGCCGGAACTGACGGGCCGCCACGCCCACGATGCAGCTCGAGTGGACCGGACGGTTCTGGAGCCTTCGGTTCGTGCCGGGATCGAAGAACTCGAGGAGGAACACGCCCGTCGAGACGCCGACGATCGAGGCCCAGTCGAAGTGGCCTTGAGAGTCGATCAGGAAGTTCAGCTCCTGGGCGGCCCCCGCGATGTTCACGCCGGCCGATGCGACGAGAGTGAGAAGCGCGTTGTTCGGGTCGGCCAGCCAGTAGCCCCGGACGTGCGGCTTGATCGGGTTGATCCCAAGACCCTCGATCGGCTTGCCGTCGGAGCCGTAGAGGATGTTCCCCTGAGGGTCGCGCTTCGGGGTCCGGACGAACGAGGCGAAGGACATGGGCCGCGTCTCCTTTCGCGGGGTTGTCTCTACCCGCTTCGGATTCGCGGCCAGGTCCCCCCGGGAGGGGGCAGGCGCCGCCTGTCGGTCTCTGTTGAATTATACGCCGGATGGGGTACAATGCAAGGGTTCAATAAGCGAACCCGCGTACCGTTGTAGCGGCGCGCGGGTTCTGACCACCGGTGTCCTTTTAGAGGAAAAGGAGCGGCGCGATGGCTGAGAACATCATATCAAAGCGTCGGTACTGTGCCAGCACTACCCACGAAGAGACGTGCAAGGAGTGCGGCTGCAGGTTCATGTCGACGCGAAGGGGTCACGTCTTTTGCTCGAAGTCGTGCTGGAAAAAACAGTACGACGAGAAGCGTATCTCTCCTCCGACAGAAGCCTCTTGTAGATTCTGCAGTAAGAAGTTCTTTCAGAAGACGGCATGGCAGGCGTTTTGTTCTGCTTCGTGTCGCGACAAATGGCATCGCAATCCAGAATCAAGAAACCGAGTTAAGAACTGCTCCACCTGTGGTGTTGAATTCTCGCCGACGAAAAGGTGGAGTCAGAAATACTGCAGCGTCGAGTGTAAGAAGAAGGCGTTCTGCACCGCTTCCGACAAGTATAGAAGCCGCAGTAGAGAAAACGGACTGTGTCACAGCTGCGGAAAAAAGAAGCTTCCACATAGTTCGTACCTGTGCGCGGAGCACTGGTTTAACAAGATCGCCAGCGCGAACGGGATCAAGGGTCGCGACGGCGGCGACCTTGTTCGGGCGGTCTTGGAAGCGCAGAAGTACAGGTGCCCTTACACCGGCAGACGGCTAACTCCAGGCTTGAATGCGTCCATCGATCACAAGAATCCGAAATCTAGATTTCCAAACCAGATCGGACTGATCGACAATATCGAGTGGGTGGACGTTCAGGTCAACAGCGCGAAGAGGGAAATGACCAAAGACGAATTCGTCACCTTCTGCAAGCTGATCGCTCTCACAGTAAATAAAAAACCCCCCACCTTTCGGTGAGGGGTTTTTCTTGGTTGCGTACCTGATCTAGATGTTGCTGTAGAGAATCCCGATCATGTACGTGAACCAGCGCCGTCCTGCGGCCGTGCCGTCTGTTACTTAATGACCTGCTTTCGCAGGCGGTCGCTCATTTCTGGCGACTCTCACGGTTACCCGTGAGTGCAGAGCGCATCTTCAACTCGTATGCACCGCGAGTTGCCTGTTGTCGCTCGTTCGGGCGGAGTTCCCGACTCGGGGTTTCCGCCACGGGATTGTCCTCTCTTGAGGAGTTCCCCCGTTATTCAGGTGTTTCAACGTAGGTCACCCTACGCAGCGACTTTGTTACAAATCGAGAGGGCCGAACAGGGGCAGACCTCGTTCCTGAACTGCTCCACGGAGTCGATCCTCCGCGCCTTCCGATCCGGGGTGGTGAAGTTGTAGTACGCGTTCTGGGTCGGAAGACCCTGCGTGATGATCGTCCCTCCGAAGTTGAAGCCCGAGGGCCCGATGCCCTGAGGGATCTTCTTCAGCGTCGTCCGGGTGAAGATCGTGTTCGTCCCGAAGATCCAGGTGAACGTCGACTTGTTGTAGATGTCGTTGAAGTCCGCCTGGCTGACGCCGTACTCGAGCTCCCCCGTGAACCCGACGAGGTCGAACAGGTTCGGAGAGCCGAGCTGGGAATCGAGGGTCATGTTCGTGTCACAGAGCGACTTCGGCGTCGTGCCGTCGTCGAACACTCTGTGGTTGGCGAACAGGATCCGGCACGCCGTCTGCGAGTTGGACATGATTGCGGCATCATCATTCTGTTACTTAGACCAGCTATTGAAGCTGGCGGGCAGAGCTCTTCGGCTCCACCTCTTGCGGTTCAATTTCCCGCAAGTTCAGACTGTCGCATCGCCCCTTCGGACTTTTCGTCCTCACTGGGCGTCCTCTCGCTCAGTCGTTCACGGTGAATGACGTGACCATCGAATCCGCCTTCGATCTTGTACTTCATCGTTTCGTGGATGTACGGTTGGATGGTCTCGACAAACCTTTGTTTGTCGGCTATCCGACCGATTTCAAGAACAGGCGCTCCTTTGATGATCGAAGTTGTCGAGTTGATCGAAAACTTTCGAAGCATCCAATCACGGAACTGTTGGACTCCAACAATTCCATGAGACTGAAGACAGAACCGAAACTTTGCGATGTGCGGCGCGCATTCAACGCTGCACCGAACACCATCGCGCATTCCGGATCGCCTCCTTAGGAACGACTTTGTTCCGTCATCCATGAAGATGATCGCAAGATGGAGGGCGTCGAGGTCATCCAAGATCCCGGATCGAAATCCGAGAAGTTTTGGATACATCAGATTCCGAAGTTCAGTCAGCGCGGGACTCACCCCACTTTCAAGCCTGCAGAACAACGCTCTTTTCCCGGTATGAATATTGGTAGTGTTCCAGTACTCATACAGGAGAGTCTTGAAGCCAGACGCTTCAAGCAGAGCTCGCTTCCACAGAAGGTACTCCTTCTGCTTGATCGAATGTATGCAGGTAAAGCGGGCGTTCCTGTAACGCTTATGAATGTCAAGGCAACCGTCCCCGATCACCATGGCCTTCAGAAGTCTGACGTCCATCGTTCTTCCGCCTTGTCGGCCTCTCAGCTTCCAAGTCAATCAGAGAGGATTCTCAGCCATAGGTTACCCTATGGTGATCCAAGAATCTAGAAGGGGTACCGCAAGGGGCGCAGGACCGCCTGCCCCTGTGCCGTCGCAACGACGTACTCGACTCCGGTCCCGGGCATCCCTTCGCCGGATGCCTGGACCATTCCGAGATTGCCCAATCCGATCATGAGATCCTCCAAGCCGTGCTGGGATGATTCCAGCTCCGGCCAAACGTCTACTGTGATTTCCCCACGGCATCCCCAGTAGACGAAAGGATACCGCGGAGTGGGACGCACGCACGTCCCGGTTGTGCCAGCCCAGTTGTCAAGGATGCCCCGGTGGAGGGCTTTCACCTCCACCGGGGCGCGAATTCACTTCACGCGACTGCTAGATGCCGGTCTCCTGGTTCGCGATGTCGTAGTCCCGGAGATCGCCCGCGGGTCCGCCCGCGTAACCGGCGCGCTGACTGAGCGAGGCCGTGTTGACGTACTCCGCGAGACGGCCCGTGGGAATCACGTTCGTCGTCCGGAGGTACGACCCCATGCCGTTCAGGCTGTTCTGGACCCGGGCCGCGATCTGCTCGCGCATCGCGCGCTCGAGATCGTCCCCGAGACCCTCGAGACCGATCGCCTTCGCGATGGCGGTCCCGCCCAGGAGCTGCTTGAGGAGCGAATGGGCCACGTTGACCACCGTGCCCAGCCAGACCGCGTCCCCGGCCTTCTTCGAGTAGAAGCGGGACGCCACCCAGGAGAGCAGGCCTCCGCCCATCGCATCCGCCGCGAGCTTCGCGAACGGAGCGACCTGGGACGGAATCGGCACGGCCTTCCCGACCATGTCGATGATGAACGTGCCGATCGCCTTCGAGCCGAAGAAACCGGCCGCGGCGGGAACGCCCGTCTCGGTCCAGAACCGGACGTCGATGAACGTGCCCAGACGCCCGATCGTGGCGCCCATGATGCCGCCCCTGCCGCCGAGCGAGAGGGCCCGGCCGGGATTCCAGCTGATCGGCAGGACCGAGTTCCGACGGTAGCGGCGCCGACGCCGGCGACCGCCGTTGTTCAGGAACCCGCCCGTGATCCCCTGGTTGTGCCAGTAGTGCGGGCTCCGACGCCGGCGGTGAAGCCTGCGACCGGGCGCGCGACCCTTGAACCGCCCCGACCGGCGCGACCGGAAGAGCGGGTTCCGCCGGGACCGACGGCGCCGACGCCGGCGCGGGTTCCAGCTGATCGGAAGCACCGGATTCCGCCGGTAGCTCCGACGACGCCTCGAACGACGGTGGCGGCGACGGCCCCCGACCTTCAGGAACCGCCCGCCACGGCCGCGCGGAGGCGTACGACGCCGACGACGACGAGTCTTTCTCGCCATCTTGGACCTCCTTGTTGCTGCTCTGCGCGACCGGCTCCGGCGACGCCGCCGAGAAACCGCCGATCTACGCGACCGAATCTTGCTTCTCCGGCGCTTCCTGCGCCGGGCGTTGGACAGGACCGCCGCTCCGCCGCCGCCCGAGGCGGTCAGGAACGGGTTCTTCTTCCGGCGACGACGCCCGCGCTTGCCCGCGCGCCTGGCCCGCACCGCCTGCATGACGCCGCCGTGCTTCTTCACGGCGCGCTGCCAGGCGGTCAGGCGACGCCGCTTCCTCCCGCGCCGGGTCTTTCGAGCCGGGTTCAGGCTGGCCATCAGAAAACCGGGGATCATATCGAGTCCTCCTGTTAACCGTGAAGGAAGTCAGATAGCTTGTTGCCGGCTCCGAGCTTCGTCAGGATGAACCCTGCCTGCGGATCGCCTCTCATCTGGGGCATCCGGTCCCACTTGTGCTTCCAGGCGCCTTTCCGCTTCGTGCCGGACGGCATCACGTACGTCGATTCCGGCTGACGTCCCATGGCGAACGTGATCCACATCCCCTTCATCCCGGGCTTGTTGATCCGCTCGACCGCGACCCTGGTCGGCCAGGTGCCGTGGCTCCACTTATGGTAAGCCCGGCACTTGGCGACGAAGTCCCGCCAGAGCGCGGGGTCGTTCTGCTTCTTGACGAGCTGGGCGAACTGAGCGATCGGCATCGTGGTCTTGCGGAGCGAACGGCCGGGATTTGGTTTCGTGCCGCCCCGCCTTTTCTTTGAAGGGTTCTTCGAAAGCACGAGATTGAGCGCGTGCCGGGCGCGACCGAACTGGTTCGGCGGAACGAAGACGCCCCACTCGCCACGGTGGACGTCGACCCGGGCGTCTACTTTCTCGCGCCGCAGCCAGCTTGCCACCTTCCCAGCTTCAAGCTGGGACGGTGTGGTGATCAAGACCGAGCCGCTACGAGGATTCGACAGCATCCTCGTCGTCACCGCCCCGGCCACGCCCGCCATGACTGCGGCGCCGAGCCCCGGATTCCGGTTCACCCGGTACCGCTGCCCGACCGACGTCACAGCCATCTCGAGGGTGGCGCCTCCCGCCATCTCGAGCTTGATATCCCGGAAGATCCGTGGGATGTCCATGATCGGGACCTGGACGCCGGACATGAACTGCGCCCAGGCGTGTCCGATCGCCTTGTCGATCGCATCGTCCGGAGCGCGCCGACGCCGGATCTGCGGATTGTTGCGCGTGACGGTTCCGTCCGGATGGACCTCCTCGGTGATTCCCATGACGCGAGCCATCGCGACGCTTCTCGTTTCCCCGACTCGAGCTCGACTCAGGTCGAGGTAGACGATCTGGGGATGGCCGGTCCTCTGGGCAAACCGCTGGGCGACCAGGGCACACGAGTTGATCGCCCCGCTTCCCATGCCGGTCGCGCGCTTGGTGTACATGACGCGGCCGGTCACCGAGTCGATCACGATGAACGCCGGGCCTCCCGGGTTCGCCCCCATCACCGTCATGAGCAGCGGGTTCGGACGGTAAACGCTCATCGTCTCCGCCCTCCCATCATCATGCTCGCGTAGATCGCCAGGCCGACCGCCGCGGCTGCGGCTACGATCGCGATGACCCCGAGGCCGAACATGCCGAACAGCTTGAGGCGCTTCTCGAGGTCCTCGATGAACGTCTGGACGCCGACTTCTGCCGGCGACCGGAGCGGGGCACGGCTTACTGCATCTCGCGCCCTCTCCGCGTCCGCCTCGACCTGATAGGACATCTCCGGCGCGACGTACTTCGCGTAGTCGACGGCTTCCCGGTACATGGGCAGCCGGCTCTCCGCGACCGCGATCTCCTGATCGGACGGCGTGTGGCTCTTGGTGATCAGGATCGTCTTGACGTGCGTCGCGATGTCGTCGACGGTCCAGTCGAACCCGGGGAATCGGGAAGGAAGTCCCGCTCCGCGTCCCTCCGCGACTTCCGTCGCGATCGACCTCTGGATCGTGTCCCAGATTCCGCGTCCGAACGCATTCACTTCGGCGGACAGGATCACGAAGGCATTCTGGACTCGCTCGACTCTTGTGAACCAAGACTGGGGCTTCCCGAGCAGGTTCGTGACCCAGCCGATCGGATTGTCGAAGAGCCCGGACAGCTGCTCGATCGAGAATTCGCTCTCGCCGCTCGACGAGACAACTCGCGGCAAATCACGGCCGACGAGGTCCGGCCTCGTCTGGGCGGTGTAGCAGTGGCCGTTGTTCCTGGGGTCGAAGCAGTAGATCGTGTTGTTCACCGGCGCCTCCCGGCGAAAAACGTCCGCCTCGAGACCCAGACCCCAAGGAGCACCGCGAACCCCGCCATGCCGCCCACGATCGTGGCGATGGAAGGCGTCCAGTCCCGGAGCGCCTCGTACATGGCCGGCTTGATCGCTTCGATCGCCTTTTGCGTGGCGGGCTCGATGAACGTGGCGAACTCCTGCTTCGCCGAAGGCATGATGATGTCGAGAATGCTGCCGAGGCGCGTCTCGACGTATTCCTCGACGCCGGACAGAGTCCGAATCCGGCCACACTGGACCTCGGAGAGGCCCTCAAGCGCGGCATCGGTCGCGGCGTTCAGGACGGCGTCGTACGCGTTCACTAGCTGTAGCTGGTCACGATCCCCGGAACAGGCTGCGCGCCTTGGGTCGAATAGTCGGTCGTGACGCCGGAAGAGCCGGAGCCGCTCCCGAAGAGCTTCGAGATCGAGTCGAAGATGCTCGGCGCCGACTTGAGCGCCGCCGCCGTCATCGCTTGGCTGGTGCTGATGGTCGGCTTGACGGTCGTGGGAGCGACCGTCGCCCTGGGTAGCAGAGTCGCACCCGGACGGAGGAACAGGAACCAGGCTGCCGCACCGGCCGCGCCGACCATGATCATGGTCTTGTTCTTGGCCAGGAACGATCCGCCGCCACGACGACCGCTCCGACGTCCTCCACGACGCCGGCGGGAAGGATTCGACCGGTACTTCCGGCCACCGCTCCGGCTCATGAGGAACGCTGCCGCGGCCAAGGCCGCGATCATCCCGATCGGGATCCCGGCCTTCGCGACCGAAGCCACGCTGATCGTGGGCTTCGGAGCCGGAGCTCCTCCCGCGGCTTGGATCGCCATGTCGACCGCCTGGTTGACGGTCGGCGCCTGGCCGGTCTTGACGACGTTCGTCGCGGCCGACACGATGTCGTCGAAGAGGCTGCCGAGGCCCGCCATCCGACGACGTCCGAAGGCGTTGGCCCATCCCGGAGGACCGTGATGAGGGACGAGATTCTTCTTCGGTCCCTCGACCATGTACCGACGCTCCGGAAGCGGGGCAGGCACTCTCGGCATGGGCAACGCGCGCCTATCCCCTTCATTCTTTTTTCCGAAAAGACCCTTCCACCGATGCCCGAACCCCCAACCGCGCCGACGCTCCGCGAGGGGAGGGCGGGAGCTGGGAGGGCGTTGCATCATGGGCGGACGTCCATCGGCGAAATCCTTCATGGCGTCCTTGATCGCGTCCTGGACGTCCTCCTCGCCGATCTCGCCCAACCGAAGCTGCTGACCGACGTCGTTCGAGATCTCCGCGATGGCGGAGGCGGGAACCGATGCGATGTCCATGAGATAGTTCTCCTCTGAGGACTGGGATCCTGGAAACATCCGGTTGAGATCCGCACGCGAGGTCGGAGTCTTCCCCCACCAGGCCGCGTACGGATCGAGCACCCTCGGCATGAGCTTCCGGTCGACCAGCGACCAGAGTTCGCGCGGCGTCGGCATGGAGTCGATCGGAAGCGCCGGCTGGAAGACCCCGCCGCCCGGACGCGGGTTCGACGTCCGATCGGCGACGTTCGCGATCGGAGCGTAACGGAGCGCACGTCCGGACGTGAGGGTCGTGCCCGGCGCAGGAGGCGCCCAGGTCTTCGAGATATCGTCCGGGATCCCCGGAGCGAGACGCCCGGAGACCGGACGCATGGTTCCGAAAAAGTCGCTGTCGCTCATGCCGAGGCCCTCGATGACTCCGTCGGCGTCTCCGGACAGCCCGACGTCCTTCCGTCTCCAGATCCGCTTGTCGGTGATGTGCGGCGGTTGCCAGCCGACGTAGGCGCCGGGAACGGTGGCGTCCATGCCGAGCCAGCGTCCGCTGACAAACGCCTCCGGGTAGACGTGGTTCGGTTCGCGGTCCTGGCGCGTCGAGACCGTGACGATCCGGCAGGGGCAGCCCAGGATCTCCGCCGCCGAGCAAAGCCAGACCGTCGCGTCGTCGCAGTCCCCGCGCTTCCGGTCGATCGTGGCGAACACGTCCTGAAGAAGCTCGACGCCGTGCGGGTCGCGTCTGTAGTCGACGTTCTTCCGGTACCAGCCGTAGACCGTGTTGAGCTCGCCCTGGTAGTCCTTCCAGCGCCCCCGCATCGAGTTGTTGACGATGCCGTAAACGATCTTCTGGAAGACGTCGTCGGTCTTGGCCCGATCGACGAGCCGATACATCCTTTTGATCGTTGCGGACGTGAACGTCTGTTCGGGAAGGTTCTCGAGCAATGCCTGAGCCACACGGTCTCCTCGCGGAGGACCAGGCCGTGCAGCTCCTTCGGAGCGAGCTCTTACGCCTGCTGGGTCTTGGGCGTCACGTTCACCGTGACCTGCCCATTTTCACGACGGACGATGAGGGTCGCGCCGCATCTGGAGTTTCCACAGTTGAGCTCCACTTCTGCGTCGACGCTGGTGACCCGGGCGACAAAGTGCCCGCACGCCGGACACCTGACCCTGCACCCCTCATCTCTTGTCATGTTGACGCTTTCATAACGAAAAAGGCCGAGGTCGTGACTTCAACCCCGGCCTTCATCCGCCCCGCACAGGCGCTCTGCCGTCTTCGTTCCTATAGTATTGGTCCGGACGTCGAGACAGTCAAGCGAAAACTGTCACCGCCCCGCCTCGACCGCTGGATCCTCCTCGCCCGGCTCGTCCTCGGCCGGCATGATCTCGTCGGCCGCTTCGATGTAGGCTTGTGCCAGATCGGAAAGGCCAAGCTTCGGTTTCCCGCGCTGCTCGTGCAGGATCTCCATGGTCCGGCCGTAGACCTCATGGTAGCCGCTCAGTTCGTCGAGCGTCTCCTGGAGTTCCGCGTTCAGAATGTTCTGTCGTTCCATATTCTGATTGAGCAGGACCAGCTGCTTGACCATCTCCGTGGCCAACTGCCCGCCGACGTCTCCGTCCGGAACGCGGCCATTCGGTGGTTCGCTCATGTTAGGTCCCCTCCTCCTCGTCTGCGAACGGGTCGAAGCTTGGATCCTTCGCTTTCTCGCTCGTCCACTCCTTGAGCTCGTCGAGTCCGACCTGGAGCCAGGCGACGATCTTCGGGTTGGCGGCGATCTTCGCTTTCAGGTCGGCCAGGAGCTCCGGGGTGATCCCGGGGATTCCGAACACGTCGATCATGGCCACGGGGTCCGGCGCGGCGGCGATCTGCTCCCGGAGCTCCTCCGGCGCGCTCTGCCAGACGCCTTCGTAATTCCAGAGGTACTCGTTCGGCCGGAGCTCGATCTCCCTGGACAGGATCTCGAGCACGCCGCCGACCCGGAGCAGGATCTCCTGCTGGATCGTCATCCCGGTCGGAGCCGGCGGCGGCGCGGTGGGAGCCGGTGGTGCCGTGGCCGTAACCGTCGATGCCGGAGGCGGCGGAGGAAGTTCCGAGACCGGCGCCTTCGGCGGCTGGAACGCGCCCGGGACCGGCGGATTGGGCGGCGGCGGGATCGCGGCGGGAACCGACCCCGCAGGCGGAACAGGCGACGGCGCGGGAAGACCCGGTGCCGCAGGTGTCGTGATCCTGGCCTGCGCGCGGGCGACGGCTTCGTCCTCGGCCTGCTTCGCGGCCAGCTGGAGCTCCCGCATGAAGTCCTCGCGGGTGACCTTCTTCCCATCGCTCTCCATGCCGTCCAGCTTGTCGATCAGGCGCGGGATGAACTTGTCTCCCAGCTTGTCGAGCGCGCGCTCATACCACGGGCGCGTGTCGTTCGGGTCGCGCTTGTCATCATCGGGGTCGTCATCGTCGTCGTCCCAGCCGAAGAGCTTCTTCATCTTGAGCATGGCCTCGGCCATCTCGAGCATACTACCGTTCTCCTTGGTGGGACGGTTCTTGATCGCCTTCACCTCTTCGAGCAGCGCGTTCAACTTGTCGTCCTGCATCTGCTTCTGCATCGCATCGAACCGCTTGTCGGAGGAGTCCTGATTCTTCTGCATCTGCTGGATCAGGAGGGTCATCTCGGACGGGCCCTGCTGAACCGGCTTCGAGCTCTGCGCGATCAGCGCCTTCAGTTCTCGCATCTCCTCGGCGTGCTTCCGGTCGCGCGACTCGAGTTCCGCCTGATGCTTCGCTTCGATCAGGCGACGTTCCAAGTCGTCGACGCGAGTGTTGTCCTGGACGAACGGCTTCTCGGCCGGTTTCGTGCGGCGCTGCCGGGCTTCATCGAGCTGCGCTTCGAGCGCCTCGACCTCCAGCATCTTTGCGGAGAAGCGGGCCCGCCGGTCGAGCCCTTCCTCGGTGATGTCGGCCGGGCTCTTCTCCGCGCCGCGCATCAGGATGCGGTTCTGCTCTTCCTGGGACATCGTCGCCCCTTCCGGAAGCAGCGGATCCCCGGGAACCTCGAACGTGTCCGCCGCGACGGTGCTGTTCGAGGCGGGATCGATCACGGCGACCCGATACTTCCCGCCCAGGTAGCTCTTGGTGACCTCGTCCACGATCTCCTGGTACGAAAGCGGGAGTTCCGTCTGCCAGACCTCGACGTTGGTCTGGAATCCGTTCACCTCCCGCGGCGTCAGGCGCTTGACCCGGATGATGTACTTCGAATTTCGGAGCGCCTCGACGAACTTCTGCTTCTCGTTGTCGTGGCCGTTGCCTTCCGGCTTCTTCTCCGGCTTCTTCTCCTCGGTCGCGACGCCCAGCTGCTTCTTGACCGCGTCGGCACCCCCACGCATCCGGACGTCGATCTGCGGTTCGGCGCCTTCCACCTGAAGTTCCGGCGGCAGGGCCGGGTCGGTCGCGTCGGGTGGTTCCCCTCTCCTACGTCTTGACATTCTTCGCTTCCTTAACAGGCCTTTCGATCCGGCTGATCACCTGAGATGACATCCTGATATCGGCTACTGTTCCACGATCCCCGATGAACCAGCGGGTCTGGTGGTTCGGGCAGTATCCCATGATCGTTCCGTTGTCGAGAACCTGGAGATGCACCCGATGAGGGCCCACCTGCAACCCACGGATCAGCATGGTCGAGAGCGGGCACAGCCCTTCCGTGTCGAGGACTTCCTTCATCCAGATTGATTATAGTTAAGTTCTTGACATACGCAAGCTTTAGGCTATACTTCTCTCGTGCCACCCCGACTCAGTGAAGCCTTTCGAGACGCAGTCCCGTCACATCTTGATCCCTGCCTGTCGGGGTGGCACCTGCAGGTAGGTCAACGTGGGGGAAGCGGGACTGCGTTTCAACTGGCTTCTGAAAGAGGGATGAAGGATGGGGTCGGAGAAGGCCGCGACGATCATCGAGGCGGCGAGAGCTCTCTCAGCACAGTGCGACGGCGCGCAGGCTAAGGACGGGGTCGGGTTCAACGGGTCCGATTCTCCCTTTGCCAAGTCCATTCTCGAGCAGCCGTGGCTGACCAAGAAGCAGCTGGAAAGCCTCCACAAGCTTCTCAGGAAGTACAGCGGACAACTCTCCAGCCTCGGGTTCACCTACGACCAGCTCGTCGTTCCTGCACCGGGCCCCGTGCCTGGATGCCGGCAGGCCGAGTTCACCGATTTCCCGAAGCCGGTCGCGCCGATCGAGGTCGCTTCGAAGCCCGACACGACCAGGACGAACGTCCCGCAGGCTTCAGGTCTCGTTCCTTGGACATTCACCGACGAGGAGGTACTTGCTCAGTTTCCGGTTGGAAAGACGCCTCGCCCGCAGCAGATCATTGCAATCAAACAGATCAACGCCGCTTTCCGGTCTGGTAAACGCGTCATTGCGCTTGAGATGCCTGTTGGATCCGGAAAAAGTTTCGTCTGCATGGCTTTCGCAAACATTGCGCGGACACTTAACGGGACGCACTTCGCGACCGCTGCCAAGATTCTCCAGCGGCAGTACGAACGGGACTTCCCAAGTCCGGCAATGGAAGTTCTGATGGGACGGGCAAACTATCCATGCAATCATCCGGAGGCTGAACCAGGCACCGATGCGGCGCATGGCATCTGCCGTCGAAAGAACAAAGGGATTCTTTCCTCATGTATTGATGAGAGCGCGGCCCCTCCGGATACCAGTGATCGGAGCATTCTCCAGCGTGCTGTTGCTCTTGAGCTTCCAGCTACCTGCCATTTGTGCCCTTACTGGTCTCAGCTCCAACGTTGCGCAGATCATCCGATCACGCTCTTCAACTTCTCGAGCTTCCTCTTCCAGCAGCGGATCGGCCGGTTCGCCAAACGCTCGCTCATGCTGATCGATGAGTGCCATGCGACGGAAGAAAACCTGATGTCCTTCGTCTCGCTAGAGTTGACCGAATGGTCGCTATCGATCGTCAACGTGAAGCTTTCCGTGGATATCAACTCGAAAGCTCAGTTCACCGACTGGCTCCGCGAGACCGACCTGCTTCGAAAGATCGATGACGCGCTCAAGGACGCCGAAGACGGCTCTGAGGACGTCCCGGAAGATATTTCCCAAGTCGAAGCTGAAGCGCTCAAAGAGCTTCAGATGAAGCTCTCGAATTTCATGACTTATCTCGATAAGACCGAATGGATCCTCGAAACTGTGGAGTACAAGACCCGCCGTGGGGACCTGGAAAAAAAGATCGTCGCACGCCCGCTCTACGCGAAGGGTTTTGCCGAAGACCTCTTGTTCCGCCACGCTGACCGCGTCCTGGCCATGTCCGGCACGATCTTAGATGCAAAAATCTGGGCGGAGAACCTAGGGCTTAATCCAGACGATGTTGCTTTTGTCTCAATGGATTCGGACTTTCCGGTCGAAAATCGACCGATCTTTCTTCGGTACGCCGGAAACTGCTCCAGAAAAACACTTGAGGAGACAAAACCAAGGCTGGTTGTGATGGTCAAGGCTATCCTGAACGCGCACGCTGGGCAACGCGGCCTGATCCACACCCAAAGTCATGAGCTCGCGGCTTTTCTACGTCGCGAAGTTGCTTCGCCACGATTTCTATTTGCAGACCAGTTCGACGGCGATAAGGATGAAATGCTTCAAACGCACGCCGAGCATGAAGACAGCGTCCTGGTCTCTCCAGGCATGAAAGAGGGGGTAGACCTTCGCGACGAACTCGGTCGGTTCAATGTCATCTTGAAGATGCCGTACGCTTCGATCGGCGACAAAGTCGTCAAGGAGCGCATGGAACGCGACCCGAAGTGGTACGCCTACAAAACGATCTTAGGTCTTCTTCAGAGCTTCGGACGGACGACCAGAAGCAAAAACGACTGGAGTTTCACGTATGTTCTGGACAGCGGATTTGAAAACCTTCTCTACAAAAACAGCTCGCTGATTCCAGGCTGGGTGAAGGCGTCCTTTCAACGAGAGTTGCCAAAGAAGATTCGACGTGATTAGTCAAAAATTAAGCTCCTACAGAAATGGGTCCTACAGGATTAAACAAAGAATCCTGAAGTTTATCGTCACCGAGTACGAGAACTTCAAATCGTCAGGCATGATCGCCAGAAAACTAGGCGTAAGAAAGCAGTCAATTCTCCGCCACCTAAAATTGGCTGGAGTAAGGCTTCGTCAAGGTGGAGACGCAAGAAAGGCGATAACAGAACGCCGGTATACAAAAAGAGATCACTTCACGTCAGAGGAAATGAGATTGTTTGTTGGTCCAGCGATTAGAAAAATAAGAGCTTTCCGCTTAAAGCATTCGAAAGGAGAAAAACGATGAACTAATCCGACACACCCATCGAGGAGATTACAGGCGGGGGAGAGTTAGGAGCTGATATGTTCGAAGACCCGAAGCGCACGAAGAGGTACCTGAAGATCGCTCTTCAGGGTGGTGCGAAAGTGGGGAAGACCCTGTTCGCGCTGTCGTTCCCGGACGTCCATGTGATCGACGGAGAGCACGGGACGGACCCGTACCGGGAGCGGCGAAAGTTCCAGGTCAAGCACACGAACACCTGGAAGGGCTTGGGAGCCGAGCTGAAGGAACTCGAGGAGAAGCCGGCCGTCGGCGCGACGCTCGTCATCGACCCGATCACGGTGTTCTACAAGGACCTGCTGAACGACCTGGTCGAGCTGGTCAAGAAGAAGCGCGGCCACGAAGTCCTGTCCCAGGCCGAGTGGAACATCGCCAGCCGGCGCTGGTTCGCGTTCCTGAACATGCTGGTCCGGCTTCCCATGCACGTCATCCTGATCCCGCGTGAGAAGGAGGAGTACACCGAGACGACGAACTCCAGAGGCGAGGAAGTCCGGAAGAAAACCGGCAACTTCCTGATGGAGTGCGACAAGCAGACCGAGTACTTGTTCGACATCATCCTCCGGGTGCATACCGAGGAGAACAAGAAAGAGAAGACCTCGAAGCACCTCTTCACGGTCCTGGGCACCCGGTACGACTGGCTGCTGAAATACTCCACGCACGACGTGACCAAGAAGCTCCCGTACAAGACGTTCTTCCAGAAACACGTCGAAGAGATGCTGGACGCCCCGGATCCGGAGCCGACCCCCGTCGAGCCAGATGCCGAGAAGCTGGTCGAAGAGCTTCCCTCGCCTGTAGAGTCGGTATCCGCCAAGACCGCTGAAGGCGACGGGCGGGTCGAAGAGCTCAAAAAGAAGTTCTGCGATCCGGGCGCGAATCTCGTCAGATCCGACGACAAGTACGGCGGGCCGGCGGCGCCAGACGAGATCAAGGTGCTCATGACCCGAGTAGGTCAGGTTCGTTGGCCGGACGGGTCAAAGTTCACCAGCGCCCAGGGCAAGCAGATGATCAAGGAGCTGTACGATCTCGAGTCGACGAAAGACCTCAAGAAGTTCCAGTTCGAGTTCCTGTACAAGGAGTTCGGAGAAGTGCTGGCCGGTCGAGCGCATCTGGCTCTGGAGGGAGAAGTCCCTGTCATCGTCCGGGAGTCCGCAGTATCAGCAGCGACGAAGTAAGCTTGTTTCGTTTTATTTTTTAGTCTGAAGGAGAAAACCGTGAGCGACGTGCAAGACCCGTTTGCCGACATGGAGTGCGACTGGGAAAAAGTCGAGAAGGCGGAATCCGGATTCCAGTCCGGACGCCTCCCCGAGTTCGGTGCGTACAAGGCCGTCTGCGTGACCTTCGATCCCGGCACGACCCAGAGCGAGGAGCAGGTCGACCACCACTACTTCGTGACCGAAAAGGGCAAGGGCACAAAGGCCGTCAAGATCACGCTCGAGGTCCTGGATCCCGAGAAGGTCGGCGAGGAGGCCGTGAAGGGCCGGACCCACGAACACGTCTTCTGGATCACGCCCGACAACTGGCCGTACGTCCGCCGGGATGCCGAGACGATCCTGGGCAAGGAGATCAAGCATCCGAAGGATCTTCTGACTTCTGTCTGGGCCGGACACACCGTCGAATTCGGCGTCAAGAACGAGGAATGGAACGGAACGAAGCGTTCCAAGACTTCGTTCTTCAACGCTTGGGCTCCGGAGAAGAAGTCCGACGCGAAGAAGTCCGACGAGACCAAGAAGGTCAACGCGAAGGCCACCCAGAAGGCCGCCGTTCCGGCCAAGGAGGAAGAGCCGGCGTTCTAAGCTATCCCTCTTTCAGACGGGCCCCGGCGTCCACCGAGGTCCTTCTCTCCTTCGGCCGCACCCGGCCCGTAAAGCTCGGTGCGGCCCCTAAGAGAGAGTCGATAGATACGGGTCGAGAGGGGTAGATGCCGAACGAACAAGAGGGCGCGGACACGCTCTCACCTGGACGATTCATCCGGGAGTTATGGGGAATCGTTCCTCGGGACTGGATCGCAGAGTTCCTGCTGATCCGGTACCAGCCGACGGTCGAAGACCGTGACGCCAAGTCAACTCCGTCGATGTTCTGGCCGGTCGGGCAGGTGCTGGACGACTGGACGACCGTCGAGGCTGCGCTCCAGCACCAGAACCGAACCAAGGTCTACAACGTACACCCGTGCGTCAACCCACGGTTCCGTCGACCGAAAGGCAAAGGCGGCAAGAACTCCGACGTCTCCCACTACGTCTCCCTCTGGGTCGACGTGGACTTCAAGGGAAACGAAGTGGCTATTCGAAAACAGTTTTCTGAGACCGTGGAGGATCTCGGAAAGCTCGACCTCGGACCGTCCATCATCGTCGAGAGCGGCTACGGACTTCACGCCTATTGGCTATTCGACAAACCGTATCCGGCCGCAGAGTCCCGCCAAGCCTGCGCCGGAATCATGGACTACTTCAAGATCGGAGATCCGATCCACGATCCGAGGCGCGTACTACGGATGCCCGGCACGGTCAACCTGAAAGACTCGAAGCATCCCGCCTTGTGCCGGGTCGTCGAAGCGACGTATGCGCGGTACCCGCTCGAAGCCTTTGACGAGTACCGGATCGAGCCGGGTAAAAGCAAGGAAGACGTCGAAGAGGAAGAAGTTGAAAAAGCGGTTAGACAAACCCCCACTTCGAGAGATCCAAAGATCGAAGAGGCGAAAAATGGAGTTTCAGAAAGCGGTGGCCCATACGGAGGAAGGACAAACGCTGCCACCGCGCTTGCGGGTCACTACTGCTCAAAGCTTCGCGGGAAAAAACTTGTCCTCTACGCGATGCACGCGTGGAATAAACTCAACAAACCACCTCTCCACGACGAAGAGATCGAGACCATTATCGGAAACATCTGGAATCTCGAACAGCTCAAAAAGGCAGAGAAGGCCTCTGAAAAAGCAGACGTTCGAGAGCAAAGAAAACCGAGCGCGCTCTGGTTCACCGAAGATGGGGACTTCATCCCGGCAATCATGGCTCAGTACCTCTCAAAAGAAAACATATTCATGTCAACGCCGATCGGAAGGGATGGGCGGGGCATAGATCTCTACATCTACAAGGATGGCGTCTACACTCAGGATGGTTCTGCCTTCGCGCGCAGCGAGGTACGTCGACTTCTTGGTGCCGCTGCCAGGGTTTCCAGGATCAATGAGGTGGTTGAGCTTCTCGTTGAGCAAACCAAGCTGGACTATCAGATGGTCAACCGGAATGCAAAAAAGATGATCAACGTCCGGAATGGAATGCTTGATTGGAAAACCGGAGAATTGAAGCCGCACGACCCGAAGTTACATTCCCTGATCCAGTTGAACGTGGAATACTCCGAAAATGCGAAGAGCCGTGAACTTGACGCGTTTCTGGATGGGATATTTCCAAAGGACTGCATCCCGATGGTGGAAGAATTCATCGGGTACCTTATGATTCCTGACACCAGCCTGCAGAAGGCCTTCATCGCCATTGGGGCTGGCGGAAACGGAAAAGGAACATTTTTGAAGATCCTTAAGGAGTTTTTGGGGGTCAAAAACGTCAGCTCGATCTCGCTCCACCAGATCGAAGAGGACCGGTTCTCCGTTTCCAATCTGTTCGGAAAACTGGCGAACATCTATCACGATCTTGACCCGAGAATTCTAGAGTCGACTGGAAAGTTCAAGTCCATCGTGACTGGAGACCCGATCGGCGCCGAGCAGAAGTTTAAGGACCACTACACGTTCGAGCCATACTGCAGGCTTCTTTTTTCCGCAAACGACTTTCCCAGATCGAATGATCGCACGGAGGCATACTTTGATCGTCTGATTTTTGTCAGGTTTCCGAAAAGGTATCGAGGAACCAGCGAACAGGTCCTGGACTACGACCAGGTTCTTGTTCAGACTCCAGGGGTGCTTCCCGCTCTCTTGGTTCGAGCCTTGTCCGGACTTCGACGTCTCATGGAAAACAGAAAGTTCAGCGACTCGGAAACCAGCAGTCATGCCGTGGAGGAGTACCGGAGGGAGTGCTCCAACGCTTACGACTTCGTCAGGGAGTTCTGCCGGCATGATCCGAACGGGTGGATCGACCGGAAGAGCCTCTACGAAAAGTATGTGGGCTGGTGCGAGGGCGAGGGGATGAAACCGATGAGCGCCAAGAATTTCGCGAAAAGCGTGAGGGAATTCGGGGCGAAAGACGGAAAAAGGGAGGGCACCCGCGGATGGGCCGGGATAGACTGGGTGAAGGATGCGCCAACGACGGTACGTGAGGAAATCGGAAATCTAGGTGCCCCGGAACGACAGGAAAACCTTGGTTTTTGATGAAATTTAGATGGTTGAGACAGCACGGGGCATATAGGGGCACTTTCTGCTATATGTTATCTTTTCCTATCTAATGAAGAAGTAAAATGGAAAAAGAGGGAGGGGGAAGGGGGTAGGAAAGGTGAGAGAATTACAAAAGTGGAAAAGATAACATATGGCGGAAAGTGCCCCTACGTGCCCCTTGTGCCCCAAGTGCCCCGCTCTGGAACGCTGAAAGATGAGTGAAACGGAAGATCGAATTCAGGAAGTCCAGCGCACCGCCCTCGGCTCCCGCCTCCTGAAAGGCGCCGAGGTCTTGGGCAGCCTCCGCCGGCGGGGCCTCTACTGCTCGCAAGGCTGGCAGGCCTCCTGCCTGTGCCAGCCGCAGTCGAACTTCTGCCTAGCGAAGATCCGCTGGATCGAGCTCTACTGCGAGCTCCGCGGCGAAGCGGCGGCGCTCTGGATCCTGCTGGGCTCCGGAGAGTTCGGCGTGATCGAGGCGATGACCGTCCGCCAGTGGCACGCGACCGGCCTCACCGCGCTGGTCCTGGTTCCAGGTTCCTCGAAGGTTCCGATCCGGGTCGGCCGGCATGGTACGACCTGGAAGACGATCGTCGACTTGGGCGCGCTCGACAGCACTGCGGACTACCAGCCGACGCTCCGGTCCGTTCTCAAGCTCCAAGAGGCGTTCAGATGAGCCGGGACGAGGTCGTCCGCCTCGCCTCGGTCCACCGATCGACCTGCTGGCTCTGCGACTGGATCCTGAAGGACCTAGAGAAGAACGGGAAGCTCACCGGCTGGCCGTACGACTTCAACGACAAGTCGAACTTTCCTCCGGAGTCGAAGATCTTACACTTGGAAGTCGAACGGATATCGGTTGACAACAGATAGATCTAGGCGGATACTGTGTTCCATCAGATGAGCAGGGGAGACGGGAGCAAGCGCCACCGGAAGAATCTGAATCTCAGCCTACAGATTTTTCAAAAGTTGGAGAGTCTGAAGGCGAAGGATTCGAAGAAGTACAAAGCCTCCCTCTCCTGGAACGATTTCTTCACGTGCGCGATCGAAAGGAAGAGACTGTGAACTGTCTCCGCTGCGGCCAGGCGATGTACCGGGTCCAGAACCCGGACGGATCGTCTAAGGCGACCTGCTCGCGCTGCTCCCAGCACGTCGACTGCGCCCGGTGCGTTTCCTGTCTGAATTCGATGTGTCTGCCCTGTTACAACAAGGCCGTGACCGCGGCCGGCCAGCCGACCCGGATCTCGGAAGGTCCGCTCGTCAAGGACGACCAGGAGATCGGATAGTGATCGGTCTCACGAAAGAGTCCGTCACCGTTGTCGCTCCAGGAAAAGGAGTCTGCGGGCTCTGCGACGGCAAACTCGACGAGATCGCATCGGTCAACATCAAGTACAGGCTTCTGTTCAAGACGTTCGAGAAGCGCGCCTGCCTGCCCTGCGTGAAGGAGGTCCGCGCGCTGGCCGACCTCCGGATCGCCCAGGCCGAGAGAGGGGAATTCCAGAAGTGAGCTACAAGGTCGCCCGGACGTACCTCGCCGTCACGAAGCCGGACGGATCCATGCTCCGGAAGGAAGTGATCCTCTACTCCGACGACGAGATGAAATCCGTCGGAATCAAGTTCGTCGGCGACGGTCCGCTCAAGGGCTACGCGTTCGACCTCATGAACGCCGAGATCGAACGGGTCCGCGCGCAGGGAGTGCCGATGGCTGTTTTGCCGGAGAGATTGGAATGACGATGCGGACGCGGGACGATGTCCTTCTGTTCGGAACCGGAAAGTGCGCCACGCCGGAATGCCTGTCCGACTGGGCGAAGATCTGCCTGAAGTGCAATCTGAGCCTGTGTGGAGCGCACGTCGACAGCCATTCGTGCGGAGCCTTCCAGCGGCCGGCCTTCTCCGGGCAGGGAACCCCCGGCGCGGTGCGTCGATCTGACGTCGTCTCCGGGGGTCCTGGAGAGAAGGGAAGCACGCAGCGTCCCCAGAAGGGCCGCTCCAATGCTGTCAAGAGTGTACACCGGAACGGGAAGAATGGAAGGGCAAAGAAGTGAACATGGCCCCCGCCTGGCTCCAGATCGCCGCGCTCTCCGTCGGGATCCTGGGCACGTTCGGCGGCACCTGGTTCGCGCTCTTCGTCATCTGGCCGTCGATCCGCCGGCAGAACGAGCTGGCCGTCAAGATGGAGGCGTTCTTCCAGAAGGTCGAACAAAGAGGAATCGACAAGATCATCGAAGGGCTCTAGAGAGGGGGAGAAGTGATCCATCTCGTCACCGCGGTCTCTCGTCCAGACAACCTGCCGAAGCTCTACCAATCGATCCGTCTGGCCCTGGCCAAATCGGTCTTCTTTACCCGGCACGAGAAAGTCTGCTGGACGACCGTGCTGGACAATCCGAACGACGTCTCGACGACGATCGAGGCGAAGCTGACCGGAGCTCCGTTCGAGATCCGGAAGGCGATCCACCCGGGCGGACGCTGCTCGTACGGAATCGCCCAGAAGAACCTGGGCATGGCGCTCGCGGTCCGGGACGGCGGCTGGTACCACTGCATCGACGACGACAACGTGGTCCATCCAGACTTCTTCGTCGGTCTCGAACGGGCCGTCGCGGAGAATCCCGGCAAGAAGGCGTTCGTCTTCGGCCAGCAGCGGTGGGACGCGATCGGGAGCCTGGTCGCCGCCCCGGACCGGATGGAATACGGGAAGATCGACAATACGATGTTCCTGGTCCACACCTCCCTGATCGGCGAGCGTCGGTACGATCTCGATCGGTCCGGCCGGGAGGACTTCTATTTTTTCCGGCGGATCTTCGACCTGCATCGTGACCAGTTCGTCTTCGTCAAGCGGACCCTGGCGTACTACAACTACCTGCGTCATTTCCAAGATCTTCCGGAGCGCGATGAAAAGCACCTCGAACCGTCGCCCGTCGAAGCCGACTGGAGCTCGGCCGTATCGACGTTGGAGGCGTCCGTTCGTCCCGTCCGGATCGCCCTCTACAGCTCGAAACGCGATCGGTGCGGCATCGCGACCTACACGACGCATCTCGAGGACGCGATGGCCTCGTTCGGGCACGACGTCAAACATTGGGGCAGCCAGGTGCCGTACGACGACGCCCTGGACGCCATCGTTCGCTGGAAGCCGGACGTGTTCCACGTCCAGCATGAGCCGTCGATCATGCCGCCGGAGAACATCTTGGTTCACCGGTGTGACGCGCTCCGGGAAGCAGGGACGAAAGTCGTCGTGACGCTCCACACCGAAAGCGACCAATCGATCCGGCTGGCACGGCGCCTGGTCGGCCCCGACGGCAAGTTTGTCCTCCACCGGCCGACACAGGCCGCTCCGGACGCGGTCGTCGTCCCGATGCCCTGCACCGTGCTCGGGATCCTGCCGGACCATTACGCGCTCCGGAGAAAGTTCAACCTTCCGGAGGATGCGTTCGTGCTCTCGACGGTCGGATTCATGATTCCCTGGAAGGACCACCCGAAGATCCTGGAGGCTCTGCTCCCCTGGCTCAGGAGCCGACCCGAAGTCGTCGTCCAGGTCATCGCAAGCGAGCACTTCAACCAGGACCTGAAGGGCTACGCCCAGACCTGCCGATCACACATCGCGGTTCTCGGAGAGGCGCTCGGCGGGAACCGGATCCGGCACATCGACGACTACCCGAGCGACCGGGAGCTGGTGGAACGCCTGGCCGCGTCCGACCTCGGCTACGTCTGGTGTCCGTTCGACACGGGTTCCAGTTCCGCCGCCGCGGCCCAGTTCACCACGGCCCGCTGCCCGCTGGTGGCGACCGACTCCAGCCACTACGCTTACTTGGGCGACGGCATCGTGCGAGGTCCGAAGGGGGACATGAGCTCGTTCGTCGAGCTGATTGCGGACGTCTCAAAGAACGCCGAGATCCTCTCCAAGCTCTGTTGGGCCCAGTGGGAGGAGTACCGGACCCGGAACTACCTCGAGACCGCCCGGAAGCACCTCGAGATCTACGGAAAGGCGACGCTATGAAGCCGGAGATCCTGATCGGCATTCCGACCCTGAACGGTCCGGAGCGTCTCGGTCGGTGCCTCGAGTCGATCCGCAGGCACACGCCACTCGAGGCGTACCAGGCGCAGGTGCTGGTCAGCGACGACTACTCATTCAAGGAGAACCTCGAGGAGAACCGGAAGATCTGCCAGAACTTCAAGGTCGAGCTGGCCTGCCCTGCTCAGGTCCGGATCGGCGTCGCGCAGCAGTGGAACTGCCTGACCCGGCACACCGAAGCGCCGATCGTGATCCTGATGAACGACGACGTCGAAGTCGTCGAAGACTGGCTGGAAGTTCTCGTCTTCTCGATCCGGAACAACCTGCACGCCGGCATGATCGGGCTCAAGGCCTACCAAGGGGTCACCTCGAAGAACTTCACGCCGCCGCCCATCCAGTCCTACAACGAGGCGGTGATGGAGCACGGTCTCGGGATGATCTCCGCGACCGGGTTCCTGTTCGGGTTCGAGCGAAGAAAGTGGGAGGAGGTCGGCGGATTCGACCCGCACTTCTTCGCCTTCTATGAAGAGTTGGATTTTTCAATCGAGCTCATCAAGCGCAACTGGCTCCCGTACATGCTCTCCTATCCGATCGTAATCCACCAGGGAGGGGCGACCACGTCGGACGTCCGGAACCTGCAGGCCCAAGCCGTCATGGCGGAGAGCCGGGCCCTGTTCAAGTCGAAGCACGGATCGATCGAGCAGGTCCGGCGGACGCTCCTCGCCGGCCAGGCCTGGCCCAAGACGGTTCACTGGAACACGATGCTCAAGACGTGGGTGGACTGATGGCCCTCGTGACAGTCGGAATCCCGGTCTACAACCGCGGAGCGCATCTTCACGACCTTCTCCGGAACCTTCGTCAGCGGACCATGGTCGATATCGACCACGAAATCGTCGTCGTGGATGACTCCGGAAAGGACCATCACCGAAAGACCGTCATGGAGGCCTGCAAAAAGTACGACGCGAAGTTCGTCGCACACGACCGGAACAGGGGCGTCGCGGCCGGATGGAACACGGCTACGAAGGCCAGCAAGTCCGAGTTCGTTGTCATCCTGAACGACGACGTCTTCGTGGCCAAGGACTGGCTTTCCTACATGGTCTACGCACTACGGGAAAATCCAAAAGTCGGATCGTTCGGGATGAACTGCCGATTCATCTCCAAGGAAGACGCCATCGAGATCGTCAAGGGGCCAGATGCCAAAGTTCTCCCGCTCAACGTCCACTGGAGGGGGGTAGAGCTGATCCGGAACGAGCGATACAAGTCCATGCCCGTCGAAGAGGACGGCCCTCCTGGAAAGACCATGTGCCCAACCGGCTGCTTCTTCGGATTCCGCAGGGAGATCTACAATCTGGTCGGCGGATTCGACGAGCGATATTTCGCTTTTTACGAGGAGACGGATTTCGGGGTGGCCTGCGCCTACAAGGGGTATCCGTCGTTCGTGCTTGGCGTTCCGGACCACAACTATCACATATGGTCGGCCTCGTTCGGGTCCGCTCCGGAGATCGACGCTGGCCGCATCATGACGCGCAGCCGAGCAGCGTTCGTGGAGAAGTGGAGCGGAATCCTTGGAGTGAAGTTTTCCGATGCCCCGGAAATTCACAACCTTTTGATGGACAAGATCCCTCCCGTACCAGTCAAGTGGCTTGGGGTAGGGAAGGTCGAAAGGAGCGCCCCCCTATGACCATGGGAATGAACGAGATCTTGGATCTCGCCCTGGCTGCGACGGGAATGACGCGAGAGCGGTGGAAAAACCTCTCCAAAGAAATGCAGGTCGATTCAGCGATGAACCTGATCATGAAGCGCGACTGGAACGACAAGCCGCGCGACAGCGAGGAGGCGATCCGAGAGTACTACCGGAGCAGCGACGCTTGGTTCGTCAACACGTTCAATCACGGTTCCGGTGCGCTTCTGTCAATGGCATCCGGTGTTCACGCAGGTCTAGCCCCCTGGCATAAAAAGTTCGTGGAGACGATTCAGGTTCCGGAATCAAGGATCTTGCCGATCGGCAAGATCCTTGACTATGGAGGAGGGTTCTTTAAGGACACCTGGCCTTTGACTGAAGTCGGCTACAAGGTCGATGTTGCCGAAATCTCAGGACCGGTTACGACATTCCTAAAGAGCTTTCTTTCGGCCGCAAAGCTAGAAGAAAAGTTCGGGATTATCGAGGTGGACAGCGAGACCCCGATCAAGGAGACGTATCACGGGATCTCCTGCTTCGAAACCTTGGAGCATGTCCTTCATCCAGAGGCGCTCACGGAGCACCTCTATCATCATCTCCATCCTGGAGGGCCTTTCGCATTCTCCGTGACGTTTGGGGCTCCGGAACACGCTCCTTACCACGTCGCATCGAACGCTCCGCTCGGAAACTTTGAAGTCTGGGCGGCGATTCTCAGGAAGATAGGATTCTCTCCGCTCTGGGATGATCCAAATGGAAGCGGCACGAAGATCTGGAGGTCCGCTTCATGAGAATTCTTTTCATCGACCATCCGCAGTACACCAGTGGAAGTATGAGGCTCTGGCAGGGCCTCAATGAAATGCTACCGGGGTCGATGGTTCTTTATCCGCATATTGCGACCCACTTCGATGTGGAGTCCATCGACCTACTCGAGCAACCCTGGTTTGTGAAGATGTCGGGGCTTTCCGCGAAAAAAGAACTTCCGTATGGAATCCCCCCATTCTCTCCGGGGGAAGGGCTTTGCTGTGGAAACCAAAGGATCGTCACGCGAGAAGGAATTGGCCTTAAACTCAAGGAGCCGTCGGTCATTCCCGATGAAGAGTCCATCATCAGGGAGATCCAAGAAGGTAAGTTCGATCTGGTCGTGCTGGCCAACAGCAATAGAGTTCCGACGATCGCGCTTGCCAGGCTTCGAGATAGCGTAGGGAAGATGCCGCCAATCGCTTATTACGACGCCGGTGAACGAGATGAATTCAACGAGCACTGGGTCCATGTTTTCAAGCCTCAGATCGTGTTCAAGCAGATCCTTACCCCTGAAGTCCTTAGTAGAGGCCTCTCCGTCCAGATCCCAGACTACTCGATGAAAATGTTCCCGCTGCCGCTATCCAACATGTTTGTCGATTACCCGGAGTTTGTTCTTGGAAACGGAGATCGGCAGCGCCCGTCGATCGGACAGTTGAGAGATCTCGATACTCCAAACCAGAAGACCTTCGATCTCTTCTACTATCTTGGGGAGACCTGGCCTACGCGCCCCTTCGCGGTAAAAGCTCTTGACGAACTCAGGGTTCGCAGGGGCTTTAGGTATGCTAAAGGAGCCTGCTTCGAGGAGTACAACGTCATCCTTTCGAAGTCCCGTCTAGCGGTGAGCATGAGGGGGTCGGGACGTGACACGACCCGTTACTGGGAGATCCCGCTTTACAGAACCGCCTTAGTCGCTGACGGTACCATGGGCTGCATCCACCCCCACCCTTTTGAAGGCGGAAAGACGGCGGTCTTCTATGATTCAGTCGAATCTCTCGTTTTGGTCGTCGAAAGCTACCTGCTCGATACCACCGGGAAGCTTGACGACATTGCTCAAGCTGGCAAGGAACATCTTGCGAGATACCATTCGACGGCCGCCAGGGGGGTCTTCTTTCTCGATCGAATCCAGGAAGTCATCGGCCTTGATGTGTCCCAGGAGCAGGGGACTTTGATTTCAAAGTGGAAGTCCGACCATAAATGGGGCTCAAAGTGGGAGGGACCGGTCGTTTCGGCGAATGTATGAAGCGGGTAGTTTTGAGCTGCACCACGTCCGATACTTACGATTTTTTTCTTCCGATCTCGGCAAGATTGTGGAGGGAGAGAATAGGGTACGAACCGGTTTCGATTCTCATCGGCACCCCACGGGAATGGGGTTCGTACGGCCATTGCAAGGTCGTGCTGAACGAGCTTCTTGGATCCGGATTTCCAGTCGAACTGGTCGGTCACGTTCCCGGAATCACGGACGCGAACGTCAGCATGGCGGTCAGGCAGCAGGCCGCTGCGCTTCCATGGCTGGATCCAAACGATCTTTTGATCGTTGGAGACGTCGATCTTTTTCCGATCCGAAGTGAGTTTTACAACCAGCCAGATCCGTCCAAGGATCAGATTACGATCTGCCACGCCGGCATTCACGGAGAACGATTCTGGCCGGCCTACGGACCGAGAATGTCGGTGGCTGCGTGGAGAGAAGTCATGGGGATTGTTGCCGGAAACCTTAAACGGTCTCTAGAAGACGCGTTCCGGGATGGAAAGATTGAAGAACTCATTGCCGCAAACAAAGCCGACTACAGAGACTCCCGCCTGTGGTTCTTTGATGAAGAGTATGCCAGCTCGAAAATCAGAGCGAGCAGGTTTGAGATTCTAAGGGTTCAGTCGAATGGGTGGGAAAGGCTTTGCAAGAATTCATGGCCGGCGGTCGTGAACGCGCTTGACTACATCGACTGCCATTGTCCGCGTCCGGGTTGGAACAAAGAAAATTGGGATAAGATTAGAAACGTGCTTTCTCAGGTGATGTCCTCAGACGATCTTTCCTGGTCTGACCGATATGTTGCCGCATATAGGAGCTCTGTATGAGCCTGGGGGTGGAGGCGAAGCCCTCGAGCTGGGACAGCGACCTCTTCGGCTACCGGGTCGGGCTGCTCGACGTCCAGGACATCCCGTCCATCGAAGCCATCGCTGAAGCAAACCGGACCCGGTTCGACGTGGTCTTCGTCAAGTCGCGGTCGTGGGTGGAGCCGTGTAGCGGGGTCGTCGCGGTGGACCATCTGTATGACATGGAGATCCGGCTGGATCAAGGTGAAGAGTATCATTCCGCAAGACCGGTGACGCTTTTCAGTCCACGTTCGAAGCACTTTGAGCTTGCCAGGACGGCGTTCCACGACAGCCGGTTTTTCCGCGATCCAAAGCTTATTTCGCGGACGTCGGAGTTGTACGTGAGGTGGATCTCAAATCGTCAGGTCTGGACTCTTGACAAGGCGCCGGACGATGGATTTCTACTGACAGAAGTGGACGAGGACGGCGCCGGTCGGATCGCTCTTGTAGCGGTGAACGAACAATGTCGCAGGAAAGGAACCGGCAGATTGCTCATGATAAGCGCAGTTGCGAAGTCCAAGCTTGAGATCTGGCGAGTCAAAGTGTCGGTTCGGAATTACCGCGCTGTTCGGTGCTACGAGACGCTCGGTTTCCTGGTCAAATCAGTCGAGACGGCGTTCCACGTCTGGACCAACGAGAGGGAGGGGTTCTAATGGAGAAGCGAATACTTGTGACCGGAGGTTGCGGCTTCATTGGATCCCATCTGGTCGACCTCCTGATCTCGAAAGAGCACAAAGTCGTGATCCTGGACGCGCTCTCCTACGGAGCGGACGTCAGAAACGTCGAGCGTCTTGGGCAGGAAGCGTTCCGGATCGTGGGAGGCCTGTCCGGCCAGCGGGTCGGCGACTTGCCGGACGTCGCCTGCCTGCTCGTGGTCGGCGATGTGGCCGACGCGGCTCTCGTCCGAGATCTCGTCGACCGGACCGACGCGTGCTTCCACCTGGCTGCCCAGAGTCACGTCGATCGGTCTTACGGCGACGTCCGGCCGTTCGTCGACTCGAACATCGTGGGCGCCTATTCGGTTCTCGAGGCGTTCCGGAAGCACCCGTCGAAGCGCCTCGTCTTCGTGTCGACCGATGAAGTCTACGGCGACAAGGAGAGCGGGCTGTCCAAGGAGACGGACCCACTCGCTCCCAGGAACATCTACAGCACCCTCAAGGCCGGTGGGGATCTGCTCGCCCAGACCTATGCTGCGATCTACGGGCTCGATCTCGTCATCGCGCGGCCGGCCAACAACTACGGGCCTCGCCAGTTCACGGAAAAGCTCATTCCGAGGATCGCCACCACGTTCATGGGCGGCGGGAAGGTCCCGATCTATGGTAGCGGCGACCAGATCCGGGACTGGCTCTACGTGAAAGATACGGCGCGGGCTCTGTTCTCCCTGTACGAGCGCGGCGAGCGAGGCCGGGCGTACAACCTGGGAGCCCACCAGTTCCGGTCGGTCCTCCAGGTGGTCTCGAGCATCGCGGAGCTCATGGGAATCGACTGGGAGGGTCGGATCTCGTACGTGCCGGACCGGATCCGCGGCGACAGCCGATACGCTCTCGACCTCTCCAAGGCCGACATGATCGGCTGGACGGCCAGTACGCCATTTCAGAAAGGCCTTGCCGAGACGGTCAAGTGGTACCAGAACACGTACAACGGCTTCGGCCAGAGGATGTGGTGAGTTTTCTCCCGTTCCACCGTCCGACGATCTATGACCACCACGTCCACGCTGTTTCCGAGACGCTCCGGTCCGGCTGGCTGACCTCGGCCAGCAAAGTCGAGGAGTTCGAGAAGGCCTTCGCCGAGAAAGTCGGCGCGAAGCACGCCGTGGCGGTCAATTCATGCACGTCGGCGATCCATCTGGCCCTGGTCGGTCTCGGCGTAGGACCGAGCAACGCGGTCGTGACCAGTCCGATCACGTTCGTGTCGGCGGTCAACGTCATCGAGCACGCAGGAGCCGTTCCAGTTTTCGTGGACGTGCTTCCGGAAGATCTTACGATCGACCCTGAGAGCGTTCGGAAAAAGATCAAGGCATACAACCCGAAGGCGGTGATCGCAACCCACTTCGCCGGTTTTCCTGCCCACATGGACGAGCTCGAGGCGGTGTGTCAGGGGATCCCGATCATTACCGACGCCGCCCACGGGATCGAGATCTCGTACCGCGGGCGCCGGAGCGGTCAGCTTGGCAAGGCGGCGTGCTACAGCTTCTATGCGACCAAGAACATCACGACCGGGGAAGGCGGGATGCTGGTCACCGATGACGACGCGTTGGCGGACCGGGCGAGAATCCTGCGTCTCCACGGAATGACCAAGGACGCCTGGAACCGGTACGGTCAGGGTGGCTACAAACACTGGGACGTCGAGGCCCCCGGCTGGAAGTACAACATGAGCGACATCCAGGCGGCGCTCGGCCTGGCGCAGCTCGGAGACATGGACGCCTGGCTGGAGAAGCGAGTTCAGTTGTCCACCGCTTACCGGAACTACTTGGACCGGAAGAAGGTCACGATCATCGAGCCGTTCGAGGAAGTCGACGTTCGGTGGGCCCGGCACTTGCTCGTCGTCCGAGTCCCGGAGCGTGATCGGGTCATGGACGAGATGCAGAAGCGCGGGATTGGCGTCGGCGTCCATTTCCGAGCGGTCCACCGGCTGTCGTACTATCGAAGGAAGTATCTGATTCCAGAAAGCTGGCTTCCGGAGGCGGAGAAGGCTTCCGACGAGGTCCTGTCGCTTCCGCTCTACCCGTCCATGGAAGTGTCCGACGTCTACCGGGTAATCAAGGTGCTCCACGAGGTGCTTTCATGAGCAACTGTCCGATTTGCGGCATTCTCGAAATCCCATGCGGATGTGGGGGCGACGAAGAATCCGATGGAGATGGCCCGGATGACATGGTATCTTTCAAAGGTGGCCAAGAGGTCCGTCGTGAAGAAGCTGGAAGACGTCATTGATATAACTCCTTTTCCAGACGGGCGCCACGCCAAGTCGGTCAAGTGCCGCCTGTGCGGCGATGTGTTGTACGAATCTGCAGGAAAAGGCACTACTGAGAAAGAGTTCAGTCCTGTTCTCAGTCAGATCAAGCTTCACCTTGAACTTTTTCACGACCTCGTCATTCACTGGAAAATGTGTCACGACAAAAGCTGTGTGGTAAACCACTATCTCTAAGGAGGCTCTCCATGGTTCTTCCGTTTCTGCTCCCGGCCGCTGCCGCGTTCGTCGGCCGCATGATCGGAAAGTCCGGCGCCGATGCCGAGGCCGAGGAGAAGCTCGACCTGGTCAAGAAGCTGGCCAACCTGACGCCGGAACAGGCCCAAGCGGTCGACGCGATCAAGAAGCAGCCGATCAAGGAGGTCCGGATCCGCGCCGAGCTCGGAATCGGGCCGTTCTCCCCGCTGCCGGCGCAGGCTTCCGAGCGCGCCCAGGCGATCCGCCAGGCCAGGATCGACGCGGCCTCGGGGACCGACATCACCCCGGAGGAGCGCGCCCAGATCGACGCGGCACCGGACAAGAAGGCCGCCATGGACGCCCTGGTCAACCGGAAGACCTCCGAGATGGTCGCGGCCATCCAGGCGCGCGTGCCGTAGGACGTAATCTTCTTGGACTAAGATTTAGAGGGAGATGGTTATGGCTGGGATGCCAGGCACGGGTTACGACCTCGAGAAGAATCCATTTCACGCTCAAGACGTCCTCTGGAATGCCGCCGCCCTCTACGACAAGTGGGCGAAGGAATTGGCCGTCGAGGACCCCACGAAGGCGAAGTGGCTGAAAAAGCTCGCCGCAGAAATCAGGAAATGCGGGAACAACGTGTCAACTCTGATCCCACACTTGAGATAGAAATCTTCCTGACCGAAGATTAGCAGGGGAAGCATGAACTTCAAGATGGGTGACATCCTGGACGCGTGGGACACGCTCGCGACGTACACCGCCTACGAGCGGACCCCGAAGCGGCAGGCCTGGCTGCGAAGGAGCCACGACATCGAGGGTAGCATTGACGACTGGCTCGAGAACAAGCTCAACAACATCGTCGATGAGTACGCAACTCAGCGCGGCCTAACGTTCGATGCCGCTGGCGCAGAGTTGCGGGAGAGGCCAATCAAGCCTTGGAAGTGGGGCACCGTCCATACCCCCACCCAGGTGATGGTTCACCTCGCCGTCCAGGGACCGAAGAATATGACCACTATCGGCGTCGCCCTCCCGGAAGGCGACGAGGCCCTCGACAGGTTCGCCGGCATGGTCGCCGATCGGAAGCCTGGGAAGAGGTACTACGTGGTCACCGCCACGACCCCGAAGCAGATCCTCTACCGCTGGCACATCGGCGAGGGGATGGAGCACAAGGACGGCTGGTGGATCGAATGAGCAAGAAAGAGGATACGACCGCACGCGGGAGTGGCCAAGTCCCGACCCTCACGTTCGACTTCACGATCGAGCAGATCGGCTACCAGCTGGACATCTACCTGAACGGGAAGGTCGCGCAGATCGAGTGCAGGGACTTCGGCGGGGCGCCGGGCCCGAAGAAGGCGATCGAGAAGCTTCTCCGAGAGGTCGAGAGGGCGGTCGACCTCTGGCGTAGTTCTCTATAGGGAATCTTCCAACGGGAAGATAAAGATGCCGAAAGCTCGAACCGTTCGTGGGATTTGCGGAGGTTGCCACAAACTCCGAAAGCTGATCGACAAGGAACCACCTCCGGCGATGTGCCGGAAGTGTGCCCATCACAGAAGAAGATAAGTCATGCTGACGGCGGCTCAAACAAACAGGTTGTTCAAGGATTCTGGGTACAGCTCGTACTTTTACGGGTCCGACTTCCTGAACGCGCAGCCGCCCTCCATTGTCCCCGACGAGTGGGATCAGGACTTCGACAAGTGGAACAGTGAAGAGGTCAGACGCTTTCTGTTCGATCTTCACGTCGCATTCCTCGAGTCGCTTTTTGACCAGAATGGATACGCCGTTCTGTATCGAGCAATGGATAAGCATCCGAAGATTAGGTCTGGAGATGTCGTGAATCTTGGCCAATTCTGGACATACTCCGGAGACGCGAACCTCTGTGACGCCCAAGTCTCGAGCGGCTCGAACTACAAGACTGGATTCGCAGCCCTGGTTCACGAAAGCCAGGTGGACTGGCCGCAGACGATCGCCGATCATACAGGCCGCTGGGATGGGGAGAAGCAGATTTTCGTCAAAGGCCCCGTCGAGGTCGTAGACGTATTCCCGATCAGCCAGTGGCGGACTAGAACTAAGAGCAAGAGTTTCGTTCGGTGGACTAACAATAAGCTATCCCTTAGGAATCTTCCAGCGAGAAGATAATAGAAGGGGATTTTATGGTGGAACCTAAAATTAAGGTGATCGGAAACCTGGGGGATAGGCATCCACTCGACTATGGAGGCTTTATCGTCTACGAAGTGAAGACCGGCGACAGAATCTCTGTCGAGGCTGAGGTCTGGCCTGAGCCGGAGAGCGAGG
>Ga0214473_10000930_pt1 | contig 39965 bp, 39 predicted proteins | sample RVTome_7_FD_203509 | JGI IMG/M metagenome (GOLD analysis project Ga0214473, IMG submission 203509) | Soil microbial communities from uranium-contaminated site in the Upper Colorado River Basin, Wyoming, United States - RVT98D197 | ecosystem: Environmental > Terrestrial > Soil > Contaminated >...
ACGGGTGCCGCCGGGACCGTTTCTTCGCTCATGTCACTGCCCGGCCTGCACACCGCGGAGCTGTTCCAGCGCCTGCTGGGCGGCCGACTGCTCGGATTCTTTCTTATTGGAGCCGGCGCCGGTGGCGGTCACTCGCCCCGCGACGGTGACCTTCACCAAAAACGTCTTCTGATGATCGGGGCCCGTTTCACGCAGGACTTGATACTGCGCCGCGGGCCAGCCGCAGCTCTGCAACAACTCTTGCAACTCCGACTTGTAGTCGGCACGGCCGATGCGATCCCCTTCTGCATCAAGGGCGGCGCTCAAAAGCGCGCGGGCCACAAACTCCCGGGCAGGATCGAGCCCGGCATCCAGATAGATGGCGGCGACCAGGGCTTCGAAGGCATCGGCCAGCAACGCGGGCTTGCGCCGCCCGCCGGTCTTTTCCTCGCCGCGGCCCAGGAGCAGGTGCTCGCCCAAGCCCAATCGCTGCGCCGCCGCATTCAAAGAAACCGCATTGACCAAGCGCGCCCGGGCCCGGGAGAGCTGCCCCTCACTCCAATTGGGAAACGCGGCAAGCAGATAGTCGCTGACGAGCAAGCCCAGTACCGCGTCTCCGAGGTACTCGAGTTGCTCATTGTCTGCGGGCAACGGCTCCCCGCTATCGGCCACGGCGGAACTGTGCGTCAGCGCGCGCTCGAGCAGCGAAGCATCGCGAAACCGGTAACCGAGTGCTTGCTCGAGTTCATCGAGCCGTGGGAGGACCATTGGCCCCTGCGTGTTACCTGGGCGCCTCCAGGCTATTCTGGGCCTTTCTCTTGGTTTCGGCCGAGAGCGTCCGGCACTGAGCCTGCATGGCGCCGGCGACGGCGGCACACTTATCGAAGGACGCGATGGCATCGGTGAAGTGGCTAGTGCGATCGTTGGCGACGCCCAGCAGGTAGTAATCTACCGGATCCGGCGCCGAATCCAGTCGCACGGCCTGCGAAAGCTCGGTGACGGCCTCGTCGTACTTGCCGGTCTTGACGTAAGCGGTTCCCAAGCCGCTGCGGCACTGGGCCAGCTTGTCATTCTTGATTTTGGCGAACGCAGCGTCATCCATCTCGACAGGCTTGGGCATGGTGGAGAGCAGGTTGATGCCGCGGCGGGCATAGTTCACGGCCTTTTCAAGCTGCTGCACGGCATTGGGCGTGGTGGAGTTGACCCGCCGCGGGATGGCCCAGGCCATCAGCGGGAGGATATCCACGTTATTGGGATTGGCAGCCAAGGCCTTTTCACCGGATTCGATCATCTTGTCCACTTGATTGACGCCGAGGTAGGCGGAAGCCAATTGCGCGTGGACGGCGCCGGCAAACATGCTGTTGGGATAGAGTCCGACGAATGCTTCTCCCAAGGTGACCATCTGTCTCGAATCGGTAGCTGTCTTTGCGTCGACCACGAACTTGTTATAGGCGTCGAGCTCTTCCCTGCTCACTGCCGGAGCCGCCGGGGCCGCCGGCGCCGCGGGTGTGCCGGGCTGGGCTGGTGCCTGCGCGCCAGGCGGATCTAGCTGCTGCGTTCCCCCATAACCCTGAGACCAAACAGTCGGAACCATACCCAAACCGAGAATCGTCACCGCGCAAGCCCTTACTATGAGATGCATCATTACTTCTCTCCTCGTGTCTGATATTCCGGAGCCCTAAGGCTGGGCGTCGCGGCCGTCTCCACTACCGCTTCAAAACTCGACTCTAACCCGGCGATGGGTTGCGCGCCGCCGGCTGGTAAGCTTGCTCCACGCCTTTTTGCGCGGCCGCGCGCGCCGCTTCAGGAGCACCGGCCACGGCCAGGGCAGAGCGGTATTCCGCCAGCGCCTGCTCGCGTTCGCCGGCAAGATCGTGCATCCGTCCCAAATAGACGTGGGCCCAGGCCAGCGTCACCGCATCGGGGCGCGTGGCGGGATCGGCGCCGGACGCCGCGGATACGACCTGGGTAAACAAGTCGAAGGCACGCTCGGCCTGTCCGAGGAGCACGGAGGCCACCGCGAAACCGTACAGAGCGCGCGGGTCGCCGGGTGCGATGGCCAGGGCGCGCTCGTAAGCCGCCGCCGCTCCGGCCGCGTCGCGCGCGGCGGTCAGCCGCTCGCCATCCGCCAGGGCTTGGTCCATCTCCGAAATCGGCGCGGCGGGGCGCGCACCGGCCGCGGAGGCCACTGGTAAGTCAGATGCCGGTGTAAAAGCAATGGTTTGCACGCGCGTTCGCTCTGCGATCACATCAATCGAGCGCAGCAGGTCAGGGAAATAGAAACTCATGGCCGGCTCGGCCGCTTCAAATTTTGCCAGGGCGCCCATCAACGGCCGCACTAGGACCTCGCCATCGCCCTCCGCTCGATTCACTTCCGCGGCTAGCTGCGCCGCCGGCAGCCGCCGGAGCCGCAGCTCAACGGCGTGAACCAGACACTCGGTAAAAAGCGCCACGGAATCCCTGCGAAGACTTTCCGGGAGACGCGGCGCGCGCATTGCAACCCGGAACAAGGGTTCCTGAGGCAGCAACTGGTCCCGGTATCGAATCACTATTGGATCCAGAAGAAAGTGCAAGAACGCATGGCGCATATCGTCAAGCGAGTTCACCGCCGGGTTGACCACCACGGCGTAGCGATCGCCGACATTGCGCACATGGGTCTGCCCGCCGACCAGCGGCTCGACGAACACCGTAAACGTGCGCGGGCCCGGCCGGACCAACTCACGGAGATATCCGGCAGCGGTCAGAACCACGCGCCCCAGGGGCTCCCGCAAAAGCGATTGGCTCTGCTCGTAGCGCGGCTGGAACTCGCGCCAGAGCGCATCAATCTGCGCTTCCTGGTAGAAATTGGCGAGAATTTCGCCGAAGCCATCGAGCGCCAGCACATCCGGCGGCAACTCTTCCCGCCGCAAGGTCAAGTCAAACTTGGGAGGAGGGCCGGCGATCAGTCCAAAGGTAACGTAGCGGGAGATCGTCGCGGCCGGGTCCTGGCTGGAGTGGTTGCGGAAATAGGCGCGGAGGGCCTCGGTGGCCGGCCCCTGCAGCGCGCGCAGCCGCGCTACCAGCGGATCGCCGGTGGAAACATTGGGCGCACGGTCGAATCCCGCCGCGAAGAGCGCACCCACGGCCGCAAACAGTTGCGGGCTGGCGTCCACACCAACCGCACTGGAGGAAGCTTCTTGCGGAGTGGCAGCAGGCGCCAGTAAAAATGGGCCGGCGGCCAGGCAGAGAAACACCCCCAGGGCCAAAGCCGGCAGGCGCCAGCGGTTCGAGGATTTCGGCATTCCTCCGGCGATGATCGTTCGACCCCTTGCGGCTCGTTGCGTCAAAGGACAGACGGCAGGTCAGCCCAGCCCATCGTCAAGCACTGTCAAATTTACAGGGCCGGTGCGCCGGCGTCAAGAAAGGCAGAGACGGAGCAGCGGGGCCGGCCGCGCTACGCGCGTTAGCCCCGAACGAGAACACGGCTGAATCCGAGCACTACCCGGCCGCCCGAGGTGGGCCGGCCAAAGTTCATCTGCGGGCGGAAGCGGGAAAAGAACATCACCCGGTCCAACTGGTGCCGCTTGCCCGCGTCGAGCGGGTCGCCGATGACCCGGTACTCGAACGCCTGGCCCTCGGCGTTCACCGTGGCCTCGACCAGCAGCCCATGCGATTCATCGAGGCCCACCAGATCCTCCAACCCGGAGAGGGGAAAGCCAGCCAGCGTTTGCAGCCGCGCCGGTTGCATCAGACTGGTGGGCAGATCGGGGTGTGCGCCACGCAACTGCATTCCCCTGCCAAGAATCGGGACAACGATGGCAAAAACAATCAAGGCCACCAGGGCGCCGCCGGTCACCGGAATCAGCAAAGGTTCCAGGACGTGGTCCACCAGAAGCTCCAGGCGGGTCCTGAAACGATCCAGCCGTCCCCTCATGCCACCGGCAGCGCGAGCCCTGGATACGGCGACGCGAATGGAAACCGGCAAGCTCTGCGGAGGTTCCTGCGAGCAAACGGCCAGTACCATCCTGGAAAGCTGGCGGTAGCGCTCGAGCTCCGCGCGACAGCCGGAACAACTGTCCAGGTGCTGCGCGACGCGCAGGTGGAGTCGCGGTCGCACTGCATCCGGCAAGGCCCCGTCCAGATAGCCGGGCAGCAGGCGCTTCACGGAGGCACAGGTCAATTCCCGCTTCCAGTCCGGCTTCCATGTGCGCACAACAGAGATGAGTCTAGAGGAGAGTATCATCAGGGCACCGCCCGTACGGAAGCAAACACCGGCTCCAGCAGCTCGCGCAAGGCGCGCCGGCCACGCAAGATGCGCGACTTCACGGTTCCCACGGACACATCCAGCACTTCAGCGATCTCTTCATAGGACAGCCCTTCGAGATCCCGCAGAATCACGGCCGTGCGAAAATTCTCAGCCACCCGGCCCAGCGCCCGCCGCACGGCTTGCTGCACTTCCCGGCTAGCCAGCTCGTCAAAGGGCGATGCGCCCGGAGCCTCGAATTCGGCCACGTGGCCGATTTCGCCGATCTCGGCATCCATCGAGATTTGCTGGCGCAGGTGCCGCCAGGACCAGCGCCGCTGATTCAGCGCCTGCCGGACGGCGATGCGGTACAGCCAGGTCTTCAGCGAGCTTCCCTGGCGGAACCCGGCGATGCCCCGGAAGGCTCTCAGAAAAACCTCCTGTGTGACGTCGGCCGCCTCGCTGGGATCATAGAGAATTCCCGCCACCAGACCGAATACCGGGCGGTGATAGTGCGTCACCAGCCAATCGAAGGCCGGCTGGGAACCGCTTCTCAGCTCGGTCATCAGGCCGGCTTCGTCCTCGGGCCAGGTTAGGACGCGGGCCAAATCGGACACTGCCGCCGCCTCTTCACTCCCTGGCGCACGCCGCCGGATGAATTCGGGAGCCATTAGATTAGACACCGAGTGGGCATCGGATGTTTCCTGCTGCACACCCATTTTCTCGCGGTATGGCCCCAGAAGCAATGGGGCAAGCCAAGTTTGACGCTGCGCGCCCGCGATGCTATAAAACTTGCACGGGTGCGGGTCCGCCCCCAGTCTTGGTGGACAGCCCGCTCTGAAAAACGCAGGCGGTGGGGCCGTGGCGCAGTTGGAAGCGCGCCTCGATGGCATCGAGGAGGTCGTGGGTTCGAATCCCATCGGCTCCACCAACTCACGCACAGCGGTGCAATAGCGAAAGCGCGTCCCGGTAGAACCGGGAAGGTCGTGGGTTCGAATCCCATCGGCTCCACCAATCCATGAAAAAGGTAGCTTCAGTGGACGACTATCTCAACTCCGTCCCAAAAGATGTGCGGGCCGCTCTTAACAAACTTCGCAAGACCATCAAGGCCGCGGCGCCCAAGACAGTGGAAGTCATCAGCTACATGATTCCAATTTTCAAGCACCAAGGCCACCATCTGGTCGGCTACGGCGCCGCTAAGCACGGCTGTTCGTTCTACGTCATGAGTTCCAGGATGATTCCAAAACTGGCCCGCGCGCGGGCTGCCGAGCTCAAGGGGTACAAAGTCAGCGGCGCCACCATCCACTTCACGCCGGAAAAGCCGCTTCCAGTGGCGCTGGTGAGAAAGCTCGTCAAGGCCCGGATTCAGGAAAACGAGGCAAGGTATAAATTAAAGAATTGAGTGGGTGGCAACACCCGCAATGGCGCGGGATTGCATGACCTTGTTACGGGTGGTAAAATTGCTCTGTCGAAGTACCGTCGGGAGGCACGATGCGCTTCCTCCGCAGTGCCGCAATATTAGTGACCGTGGCCTGCGCGTTTTCCCTTCCTCTTGCGGCACAAATTGCCTCTAGTGCTACGGGTGGAGCGGCGCCTTCGCGGCGCGGCCGGTACACGGTGACGGGAACGGTACGGGAGGCCGAGGGCAACCGGCCGCTGGAGGCCGTCCAGGTGGACCTGTACACACTGACGGCGGGTGCGGTGGCCTCCGCTACCACCAACTCCAACGGCAATTTCGCCTTCAGCGACGTGCCGCCCGGCTCGTACTACCTGGTGGTAGACGAAAAAGGCTACGAGCCCCTGCAGGAGGAACTAAACCTCAGTCGTGCGCCGCTGGGCATCCAGCTCTCACTCCGGCCGGCGGGTTTGCTGGACCGCGTACCGGTGGGCGACACAGTCTCCAAACGGCAGCTCTTAATTCCCCGCCGCGCCCGCGAGGCCATGGAACGGGGCCTGAGCCTGCTGCATGGGAAATCGGACTATCGCGGCAGTCTTTCGCAGTTCCAACGCGCGGTGCGCGAATATCCCCAATACTACGAAGCCTACGCGCAAATGGGCGTGGCCTACATGAATTTGGGAGACGCCGCCCAGTCCGAAAAGATGCTGCGCACCTCGATTGACATGAGCGAGCGCGGGTATGCAGACGCGCTTTTCACGTTGGCGTCGGTATACTCCGGCGAAAAGCGCTTTGCCGAGGCTGAACCCGTGGCGCGCGAGGCGGTGAAACTCGCTCCCGACTCCTGGCAAGCCCATCATGAACTGGCGCGCGCGTTGCACGGGCTGGACCAAGGCTCGTCGGCCGAGGCCAGCGCGCTCCAGGCCCTGCGCGTGGAGCCAGGCAACCCGCAGACGCTTCTGCTGCTAGCCAACATCCACCTGCGGATGCGCAACTACGCGGCGCTGATCAAGGACCTGGATACCTACCTTGAGGTGGCTCCCGACGGCCGCGACGCCGAACAGGCCCGCCAGATGCGCGAGCAGGTGCTGGAGCGCATGGCCAACATTCAGCCGCGTCCGGCGGCCGCGCCCGACCGTTAGACAGCTTTTCTCCCCAAACTGCGGAGAAGGCCCCGCCCCTGAAGAGGAGGGCTGCAAGCTCTCTGAAGTGTGAGCGGGAGGGACTTACTGTACGGAAGAAACGGATTGCAGCGTGGCCGGCCGAGGCATGGGCGGGATTTCCGCCAGACGAAGGCCGGCGCGAAACATCGGCAGCGGCGCTACGCGTCCCCAGCGATTGAGCTCCCATTTGGCGCGGATGAATTTCACTTCCGGCCGCAACTCCAGCTCGAGCACGGCGCGCGTCTCGCCGCGATAGAAGCGCTGCGGGAGCTTGAGGATGGGATGCGTGCCCCAGGCCTGCCCGTCGGCCGAGCCCCAGATGGAAACGTCAATGGACTCCTGCTCGATCTGATCGCTGATGACGAGATTGCACAGAAAAGTGCGCGTGGAGCTGCCGGCGACGCTGACTGGGCCGCCGTCACCCGTGGCTTCGAGCAGCGTATCCGGCGCGATCAGATCAAATTCCATGGACAGGCAGGCCTCTCTCTAGGTTCCGGCGGCGCATTCTAACACAGCCGGCGGCAGACAAGCGCCTAACGCGGCTTCAATCGTGCCAGCCGTTCCCCGGCGGCGCGCAGCGTCTGGTCCGTCTTGCAAAACGCGAAGCGGACCTGCCGGGCGCCGCTGGCGGGATCGTTGTAAAAACTCGATCCGGGCACCACCGCCACACCGACGTTCTCGATCAGGTCACGGGCAAACGTGACATCGTCTTTGGCGCCAAAGCGCGAAATGTCAGTCATGATGTAGTAGGCGCCGGCAGGCTTGAAACAGCCAAATCCAGCTCCCGTGAGAATGCCCAGCATGAGGTCGCGCTTGGCTCGATATTTTTCGGCCAGTTGCTGGTAGTAGCTATCGGGCAATCGCAAGGCCACCGCGCCGGCGGCCTGCAAGGGAGCGGCGGCGCCGACTGTGAGAAAGTCGTGCACCTTGCGGATGGCTTCGGTGGGGCCCGGCGGGGCGATGGCCCAGCCGACTCGCCAGCCGGTGACGGTGTAGGTCTTGGACATTCCGTTGACGGTGATGGCGCGGTCGCGCATGCCCTCGAGCGAAGCAATCGAGATGTGCCGCGCGCCGTCGTACAGGATGTGCTCGTAAATTTCGTCGGTGATGGCAAATGCGTTCCAGCGCACGCACAGGTCGCGGATAAATTCCAGCTCTTCGCGCGTGAAGACCTTGCCAGTAGGATTGTTCGGCGTATTGACGATGATGGCCTTGGTACGCGGACCGAATGCGGCGGCCAGCTCGTCGCGGTCAAAGCTCCAGTCCGGCGGGCGCAAGGGGACGAAGCGGGGCTGCGCTCCGGAAAGAATCACGTCCGGGCCGTAATTTTCGTAGAAAGGCTCGAAGATGACGGCCTCGTCGCCGGGATTGATCAGGGCCATCATGACCGACATCATGGCCTCGGTGGAGCCGCAGCAGACGGTAATTTCGCGCTCGGGATCTACGGTCACGCCCTGGGTGCGCGCAAATTTTTCGGCCAGTGCGTCGCGCAGCGGCTTGGCGCCCCAGGTGATGGCGTATTGATTGTCATCGGCGGCGATGGCCGCGCGCGCAGCCTCTTTGACCTCCGCGGGGGCCGGGAAATCAGGAAAGCCCTGGGCCAGGTTGACCGCGTCATATTGCAGGGCCAAGCGAGTCATTTCGCGGATCACGGACTCCGTGAAGTGCTCGACCTTGGCGGAGAGCATGCGTCGCGCGCCTTGCGCCACGGCTTGCGCGGCGGACGGGGCCTGCGGGGAGTTGAACATCGGCCTCATTTTGGGGGTGCTCATCGGAGTGTCTTCACTGCGGGTCCGGTCCGCTCCTGCGGGTCTCGCTCGGAATCAAGGGGTGGTGGGTCCGTCAGGGAACCCGCACTCTCATGGCTGCGGCGCCGCTGCCGACGCAGCGACGGCGCCAGGGGCCGGGTAGATCCGGCGATAGAGTCCGGCATTGCGCAGCACAATCTGCACGTAGTCCCTGGTTTCAGTAAAAGGAATCGACTCCACAAACTCCGGCAGCTCTTCATAGGTCTGTCCCGCGGTCCACTCCTCGACGCGATGTTCTCCGGCGTTGTATGCCGCCAGCGCGAATTCGGGCTTGTCGTAAGCCTTCAGAAGAGTCGAGAGATACGACGTGCCAAGCCGCAGATTGTAGTCCGGATCAAACAGGCGGGCGCGGGAATATGTGATCCGCAGGCTGCGCGCAAGACTGGGCGCGGTCGGAGGCCAAATCTGCATCAGCCCGATGGCCCCGCGGCGAGAGACGGCGTCGGCCCCAAAGGCCGATTCCTGCCGGATCAGGCCGGCCACAATGGCCGCCTCCAGCTTATAGCGCCTGGCTTCGCGTTCGAGTGCGGCGCGGTAGGGCAGCGGGTAAACGGCGCGCCAGAGTTCCAGGGGCACCTCGTCGAATTGCCGCGCATCCAGACGCGGCAAGAGCTGCCGTCCGGCCACAATTCCCACCGGATAGCGCCCGTCATCCGCCGCGGCTTCGGCGATCGCCAGAAGCAGGCCGGGCGCCGAGGTCTGCTCGTAGGCGGCGCGCAATTCCAACTCGGCCGAAGCATCGAAGGCGATGCTGCGGAGGGCCTGCGCGCGCGTCCATCGCCCGTTCGCCGCCGCCGGCACGGACTTGTTGAAAGGCGCCAAGGGGGCCGCCGCCGGGATCAGCGATAGAAATTCGGCGGGGTTGACCGGCTCGGAGCCGATTTCGCGCAAGCGATCCGCGGCGCTTCCTCCAAAGTAGGTCTGCGGGAAGCGCTGCACCGCGGTGAGATAGAAGCTGCGCGCATGGGGCACATTGTCGGCGCGCTCGTTGGCCCGGCCCAGCCAATAGAGCGCATTCACCACGTAGGGCGAGTTGGGATACTGGCGCAGAAACTGCTCGAACCCTTCTCGCACATCTTCCCGGGCCATATAGGCCGTCCAGAGCACGCGCCACTGAGCGATGGCGGCGTTGGGGCTGGCGGGAGCGGCGCTGACCACCCGGCGGTAATACTCCGAGGCGCGTTCACGATCGAGCTTGACCCAGAAGTAGTTACCCGCGGCAAACAGCGCGTCGGCGGTGGAGAGACTTTGCGGATATCTTTCCGCAGCCAGTTCGATGGCTGCTAACATCGTGCTTTCGAGGCTCGCGGAGCGATACTCCTGCGAGAGCAAGTACAGCCGTTCGCTGTCCAGGTCCGGATCGTTCAATTCAAGGGAAGCAAGTTCGACCAGTCCGGCGCCCAACGCGGCGTTGGCGCGGGCAATACGCAATTGGGCGCGCTCGCGGGCCGCGCCGGAAAGTTTCGGCAGCAGCTCCCGGTAGGCGTTGCGCAGGTCAGACCAGCGGGCGGCCTCTTTGAATGTCTCCGCGCGGGCGATCTGCATACTCACTGGAATGCCGGGGAACTGTTCGCCGAGTGCGGTCTGCAGCGCGGGGATCCTGGCGGCCGCCGGCTTAGCCTCGTCGCTGAGCGGAAACCGGTAGATCACGTCGAGGTAATCGGTAGCGGCCGCGAGCGGGGGTTCTGCCTTGGCCACGGCCGCCTGCTCGCGTCCTAGTGCGCGCAGCAACACCAATGTTGCGCGGCTGCCGCTCTTCTCATACGCGTCGAGTGCGGCGACGGCCTCCTGGGGCCGGCCCACGGCCAGTGCGGCTCGCGCCAATTCCTCAACCGCGGAATCGGCCATGACTCCGTCCGGAAAGCGCTGCCGGTACTGCTGAAACGCGGCCAGTGCCGCCGGGTTGGCTCCAGTGGCGCGGTCCGTCATGCCCATCCAATAGAGGGCGTAGTCGTTGAGCAGCGGATCGGCGGCGGCTTTCTCCAGCCATTTGCGAGCTTCGGGGAATCGGTTCTGCTTGAAATCGTGGTAACCCAGTGCCAGCGCCGCACGCGCTCCGAGCGGCGATTTGCCCTGAGCGGTGGCGAACTGGGCAAGCTGCTGATGCGCGCTGGCCGTGGGTTTCTCATCGAGCTGGTGCGCCAGCTTCTCGAGCTGCTGCGCGGCGGACGGTACGGCTGCAGGCGCACGCTTAGGCGCGGCAGAGGTGCTCGGTTTGGTCTGCGGTTGTGCCGGCGTCGGACGTGCAGGCCCCGGCGCTGACTTGGCCTGGGGAGGCGCCGCTTGGCAGACGGAACTCAGCGCCAGCACCGCCAACGCCATCAACTGCGTGCGAAACATCCGCCCACTCATCGAGCGCGTGCCGACCAGGGCAGCGAACGCAGTGCGGAGCACGCCGATGAAGTGAACGGGCAGTCGAATACCCATGGGGTAGCCCGAGGGCAAGTTACCGGCGCAGAGCCGGAGAGGGATAGGGATACTCGCCCAGCGCCTGAGGGTCGCCTTCGCCCAGAACCTCCACCATCCAGGCATAGAAGTAATCCACGGGGTGATCGAGGATGGCATGGAAGCGCCGCTCATACTCCTTATGGGCCCTTTCAATATCATCTCTCAAACGCGAGCATAAGTCATTGTTCTCTTTGCCCAACTGCACGTCGGCGGGCCGGAGCATCTTGATATCCTGCATGGACACCTTGGCCACCCGATTGGCGCGCCGGTGCAGCTCCTGCTCCTCGGGAGAGAGCACCGAAACGTTAAACACTTGGACATCCCGCGGCTGCTCAAGCGGCTCGGCGGGAAAGGCTGGATCGGGAATGGCGCCCAGATCGAAAGCCTCGGTCTCCGAAGCGACCGTGCGCAGCGCTTCCTCGACGGCCACGGCCGACACAGCCGGGTCTATGTCTTCCGATGCCTCGAACGGCGCCGCGGCCGCCTGCGGCTGCTCCTCCGCCAGAGGTTCAGGCAACGGCGGCTCGGGCGCCCAGGGTCCATCGCCTTCGACGGAAGCGCCCACTTTGGCGTCCGGCGCAACCTCGGGCGGGGCAAACGGAGCGCGCCAATCCTGTTGCAGGGCCGAGGTGATAAACCGGGACAGCACTTCAAGCGAAGCGGCCAGCGATGCCGCAGCGGTCTGCGCGCGCAGCATGTGCGGAAGTGAATTGCTGGGCCGCACACTGGCGCAGGCGGAAACCAGGTCACCGACGGCCTGATTCACCTCATCGGTGGTGCGCTGCAGCCTCTCCAAGCTGTCGCGCAAAGTGCGCGCAACCGCCTGCTCGATCTCCGTGGTGTTTCGACCCATCCTTGCCATCCCTAAAATTGGACAATTATCCCTCGTTCGATTATCGAGCCATGCGGAACATTGTCAACAACCATGGCGCCGCCGCGTAGCGATATGTAACCTAGCCGGCGGAGGGGACTTTCGTTGCGAGCGCCCCCTCGGAGTTCCTCGACGCGACGCCTGGCCGGTGGTAGCATCTAACTACCGAGGGGGCGACACGGTTTCGACGGAAGCTGTCGCGACCCGAAGGCATGCCGGGCGCCACCTGCCCGCAATCGGGTGGAAAACTAGAACTGCCAACACTGAGTTGGCTTTGGCTGCCTAGAAAAACCTAGCGTAGCTCGTCTTCCCGGGCTTTGCCTGCGGGCCCGGATCAAGGCGTCACACAGCAGGCTGGCCGGGTGACCTCGGTCCGTGGTTTTCCGGCGAGATTCATCGGACTAGTCGGCGGCGCGTCTTGCGCGTTCCAAGCGTAGCCGGCGAACCAAATCGAATGCGATAAGCATGTAGTCTTCGGGCCGTAGCGCTTTTCGGACGGGGGTTCGACTCCCCCCGCCTCCAAAGTACGAAGCTATTTTTGATCAGCATGTTACAAGGGATAGAAGACCTCCTGTGTACATGGGATCCGGCCTTGTTGAGGCCTTTGGCTTCGCGAGCTCCCGAAAAGGAAAATGCTCCTTTCTTTTGCAGCACCCGTCGAACTTTACGAAGTTCGACCTTTTCTCGCGGCTCTGACGCGCGAAGCTCTATTGTGCGTTTTTGGCAAATTAGGTGTTTCGAAAAATCACATGTTTTCAATACGACTGAGATGTCCGGCTCCCACCGCCGGCACACCTTTTCCGTCAGGTCAATGTGCCTTTGTTTCGGCGATTCCGACCTCGTTTCACATCACTGTCAAACCGAGACGCCCTGGAAGCAGACGCAGGGCCGTTAACGCGACTAGAATAGTGTTCCTGGAAAGGGCTTCCCCTTGAGGAGGTGCAAGATGGCGACCTATGTGATTTTGAGCCGATTTTCCCCGGAAGCGTTCAGAGAACCCAAGGAATTCAAGAAACTGGCCGAGGCAGTGTCGGCAAAGATCAAGAGTGAGTGTTCCGGCGTTCGCTGGAAGGACAGCTATGCAACCCTGGGACGTTTCGACGTGGTGGATGTTGTGGAAGCGAATGACGCAAAACAAATCGAAAAAGCAGCCATGATTATCCGCGCCTATGGTCATTCGACGACAGAAACACTGGTCGCGACACCCTGGGCGGAATTCCTGAAGGTGCTCTAGCGCCAAACGAAACCTCCAGCACTACACCTCCAGCAGTGACCGTCCGGAGGGGCAGTTGACTGCACTCCGCTAGGGCGATTAAGATCTCCTCGTGTCGGCCTTTCTGCCGTGGGAGAAGGCCATGCCTCATTACGAATACCTTTGCCAAGCTTGCCATAAAAAGTTCTCGCTGATCCTGACCGTTGCTGAACACGACAGGCGCAAGATCAAGTGCCCTAAGTGCGGCAGCACCAAGGTCGAACAGCAATGGGCTGCTTTCTACGCCACGACCTCGAAGAAGAGCTAGAAGCGAGAGCCAGCCGTGAACGCCAGAGACCTTGAGAGATACAAGAGGCTCTTGCTTGCCAAGCAAGACGAGCTAGCGGCGGGTGAAACGACGACTCGCGTGCCTCCTGCCGATGAACCAGAAGGCGATCTCATGGATCGGGCCAGCGCCGATGCTGAAGCTGAGCTTCACATCCGGCTCCATGCAACCGACGGGCGGCTCCTCAAGGCGATTGAAGACGCGCTCACGCGGATACGGGTGGGGACATTCGGGGTTTGCCAAGTGTGTCAGCAGCCCGTCTCCAAGGCCCGCCTGGAAGCAGTGCCGTGGACACGGCTTTGCCGACAGTGCAAGGATCGAGAGCAGTCAGCTGTATAGTCGGAACACGCGGATCGACGCGCGCATCTCTTAGATTGGCATCCTTAATTCGGTACGGTGGCGCCGCGATGGGTACAATCACCACTCACACTCATGAATGCCCGCGCTGCGGGGCGAAATGGGCATGCGGCGAGGCAAACTACCAGGACGAGTGTCCGTATCCGCTCACGACGCTGTGCATGAAATGCTGGGCCACGCAGAAGCCGGAGGAGCCTGTCTCCGTAAAGAAGGCGAAGAGTTAGACTGAGAAAGGAAAGATCGGGAGGTGACCGATGGCGTACATCATCGCGGAACCTTGCATTGGAACCAAAGACACCGCCTGTGTAGAGGTGTGCCCGGTGGATTGTATCCATCCGGCGAAGGGCCGAACCTATGACGACGGCCGCCCCACGTACGATGAAGTGCCGCAACTGTACATCGATCCCAGCGAGTGCATTGATTGCGGCGCCTGTGTGCCCGTCTGTCCAGTGACGGCCATTTTCGCAATGGATGATCTGCCGGAGAAGTGGCACGCGTATATCGAGATCAACAAGAATTATGTTGACGGTGGGAAGTTTCAGCCCGACAAGAATCAAACAGCACGTAGCTAAGGGCGGCGGGACGAGAGTGGGCTCGACGAAGAAGCGGCGGCCCAGAAGGCGTCCATGGGGAAAGAAGAGCGTGAGCCGCGCGCGCTAGTATGCCAGGGTGTTTCTCCGTGGGATGAGCCGTGCACGCTCCCGGCCACGAGGCACTGCGAACGGTGCAACCGCTGGTTCTGCCGGGCGCACTTTGCAGACCCGGACTGGCATTCCTGTGCCGAGGAGGCGCGATGAAACAAGATCGGCAGAGGAAGACGATTCAGGCTTGGAGGCGTGCGAAGCCGCTGTTTGAACGCTGGCGCAGGAATCTTACGCCTCTCGCCGTGGAGCTCAAACAACCGCGTGTGATTGACGTGGTGCCCATTGACTTCGTGAGCGGGGAGCCAGTTGAGCGCCGGGGAAAAACAACCAAGAGATTCCGTGGCCAACTCATCTACTTTACCAACGCGGACATGACGATGCGTCGCTCCTCCGGGGCGATCCTGGTGATCGACCGCTACGAGGTTGTCGCGATCTCTGACGGGAAGACACGGTTCGAGCCACGCTAGCAGACCTCAGTCTTGTTGCCTTCCCTGAGTCAATTGACTGGGTGCCCGCCCCTTTTGCGCTCGTTAGGTGCCTGCGGCGGCAGCGGCGGCTTGGTCAAGAATTTTCGCTGCACGCCCCACTGCGGTGACACCAAAGAATATCAAGGGCACATTCGTCGCCGGTTCGAGCCCGAAGTATGCATAATTGATGTTGATATTGGCCTCCCCGAGCCGGGACGCCGCACGCGCAAGCTCCCCAGGACGGTGGGGCAGAGTTACTTGGGCGACTTCAGCCTCCGTGTGGGCCAACCCTTCGGCATCGAACGCACTCGCGGCGGCTGCCGGGTTGTCCACGACGAGACGCACTTCGGTCCTCCGCTCACAGGACGAGGCTTGGAACCCGAGGATGTTTACTCCGCGATCGCCGAGCGCCCGGCACAATGTGCCGATGGTGCCCGGCCGATCCTCCATCTCAACGGTGAATTCTCTTGTGGTTGGCATGGGGCTACCTCCTGCGGATGTGGTGAGGAACGCCTCGGTGCGTTCCTGCGAGATCGCCAAGAGCGTACGCCGGTCTCGCGGTGAGTGCAAGAGAGTTCCGCGCGAGGTGGGTTCCTCACCGCATTGCGCGCAGCAGTCGGAAGCGGCCCGCGTCCTCTGTTCCGCGGCCCATAAATTCTCCTAGCCGAAAGTAGGAGAACAATATCGACTGGTGCCTTACAGATCAAACGCGATAAATCTATGGAATGCATCGATGGTTCGATGACAAGCAATTATCAGCTTTTGTAATCCCGTGTACACGCCATGTACACAGGCCCTGCTTATTGTGCGTTTTAGGCGGGTAACAAAATCAATAAGTTACGCATTTTCAATAGGCATCGAAAGTTCGACTCCCCCCGCCTCTACCAAGTTCGGCGAAGGATGCGCCAGCTTGGCGAGGGGCTCCTTGCCGGGCTAATTCCCCCGCTGCCCGCTTCCCCGCATCGCATCCAGGCTCCACGGGCCCGCGCCGGCGGCCGAGAAGTAGAGCCACACGAAGCAGTACAGCACAGCAGGTACGCCGCCGTTCAACACAGGCCAGAAGCCCTGAGGAAAGTGAGCCTGGAAATACGCCACCGCCATCATCCCGGACAACAGGAACGCCACAGGGCGAGTGAACAGGCCGGCCAATAGCAGCGCGCCGCCGAAGGCCTCAAGGACTCCGGCGAGTCCATCCTGGGAAATCAACTCAACCGTTCCGCCGTCCGGCGGAATACCGGCCGGGAAGGCGAAAAGTTTCATCGTGCCGAACTGAATGAACATGAACGCGGCCACGATGCGCAGCACGCTCTGCAGGTACGGGCCCCAGGCCGACCACTTGGCGGCAAGGTTTGACGGCGAGGATTCTGAGGTGGGCTTGTTTCTTTCTTCCATGCTTCTTCTCCTTGTTGTTCAGCTCGCGCAGATAGTACTGAGGTACTAAGCGGGTAGAACAATGGCGCCATCGACCCGCCTCCCCCGCGCCGCATAGAGTGGAGCGTGAGGTCCCCCTACTGATGAGCGACGCAACTCCCGCGTGTGAGATTCAACCACCGATAGGCAGTTCTGGCCAGGGGCTCGGCCCCGTGCCGGAGGAATCCCGGTCCGCGTATAACGCGGGCTACGAGGCCGGCCTAGTGAGCGGCAAAGAAGCCGGCTATCGGCAGGGCTACCGTGACGGATTCTCCGACGGCAGCCACCAAACCAAGGGTGGCGCTGCGGAGTCCGCAAAAACTGAGGAACATACCGGGCGGCGTCTTCTGGGTCTGCCCTGCGCGAGTTGCGGGTGCTGCTTCTACAGCGATGAGACGCGCTGCCCGCGCTGCAAGAGTCCGCGGAGTCAGCCCTGCGGCCAAACCATTCCCGCCGGCGAGATCTGAACGCGCCGGCGCCCATTGCAGCCGAGTGAGGCGTCGCTTCACTGTCCCAAGGGTGCAGAAACCGGCCAAGCCGAAAGTCCCCACAACGAGCGCGCCTCGCGGCGCACCTCGCCTAGACCGGTACGGCTCACCCGGGCGCGTCGGGCCGGGCGTGCAGTTTCCTGCCCGAACCGGGAAACCCCATCGCTTCGAGTGGCGTCCAACTAACAGGCAGGGCGGGATCCCAGCAATCGAAAGGAACGCCCGCTGACCTGCCAGAAATATTTGCAGCCGGCCCGTGAATGGTGGATACTTGGGGCCAGCAAGATAAGCGAGGACTTCGCGGGGACGCCACAGGTTAGGCCCTGCGAGTCTCCCTGGAGGAGATGTCAGCAATGGACACCGCGCGTTTCTGCCGGGTTAACCTCGTTGGTTTCATTTGTCTGGTGATGGCTGGGTCGCTGGGCTTGGCCGGGCAGGCCACGCCGGCCAATCTATTCAAAGAAGTGGTGGATCGAAAAGCCAGGATCGTCTGGGCGAATGCACCGCAAAACTCTATTCCCATCGATGCCTGCACGATACTGCAAGCCTGTGCCGGGGCGCCGGACAAGCTGATCACCATGGCCCCGGTGACGGAAGCAGGCAAAAGAGTGGCGCGCGGATTGTTTTTGAGCCGCTCGAATGACGCCAGGAAGGCCGACATGGTCATTCTGGCCCGCCAGACGCCGACCGACTATTACTTCTTCGCTCTGGCGCCGGACGGCACACTGCTGAGGTCGGCCTACTGGACCACGGGTAAGCCCTGGATACAGATGGGCAACGCACTGGCACGACCCACTTTCGAAAAAGACAAGCAACTCTGGCTGGACCGCTTGACCAAGCTGGGAGCCGCACCGGCAGCGCCGGCGCAACCGTCCCAGAGCTAAGCCCGCGCCGGCGGCTCCAGGTTTCAGGATGCCGCCCACCGGCGCGTAAAAAAGTAAAACCGTCCTCCCCGAACTAAACCAGCACTCTCCGAGTGCGCCTCCTCTTCGACGGCTGGGCTCAACCGAAACACTTTGTCTATCTCGTCGGGCTTATGGCCCGGCCTTCGTGAGACCGTCCTCTCCTGACGGATGAATTCCGGAACCGCGAACCGGCGTTCCGGCGCCCGAAGTTACGAGAGCCAGCCGTGACCGGAATAATTCTGGTATTCTCGACGCGTGCGAAAGGCGCTCTGGTCTTTGTTCGTTCTCTTCGCTGCCGCTGTGGCAGCCGTGCCCGCCGCAGGCCAAACCCAGCCGCCGCCCAAGCTCGCTGTGGTGGTGCTGGACCCCGCCCATGGCGGTTCCGATTCCGGCGCGCGAGGCCCAGCCGGAACGATCGAGAGCGAAGTGGTGCTCGATTTCGGACGCGCCATCCGGGTCGCACTGGAAGCCCGGGGATTTCGCGCCGTGCTCTCGCGCGAAGGCAACCAGGGCCCCTCGTTCGACGAGCGCTCAGCCCTGATCAACGGCCTGTCCGATGCGGTGTTCGTCTCCTTGCACGTTTCCTCGACCGGCCCGGCTGGGACGGCGCGCGCTTATTTCTACTCGATACTTTCGACTCCTCCCCCGCCCCAGGCCAAGCCCGGCCAGCCCCGCCAGCAATCTGGCGGGCCCCGCGCTTCCGGTCTGATCGAGTGGGATCGTGCGCAACAGCCTTACCTGGACTTGAGCCGCCGCCTGGCGGAACTAGTGCAGATCCAACTCGCGCAGCAGTTCCAGGGATCTCCTGAAATACCCGTGGCGGCCGCGGTCCGGCAGTTGCGCACGGTGGCTGCGCCGGCGATTGCCATCGAAGTCTCCAGCATCACATCGGACCCGTCGAGACTGAACCAGATGGGCCAGCCGCTCGGCGAAGCACTGGCCCGCGCCACCGCCGCATTCCAGCATGCGCTGGCTGAAGGGGCCATCGAGCCCGGACCGGCACGCTGATGGCGCGCCACTGGAAAATCGCCGTCGCGCTTCTGGGGATGTCCGTGCTGGCCAGCCTGCTGACTTTTCCCGCACTGCTGCGCAACGTGCTGCGCCTGCAGAGCGCCGCGGCCACGGAAGAACAGGCGCGCCGCGAGATCGTTCAGCCGGCTCTTTCCACGCCTGCCGATACGCTCGAGAAGGCCAGATTGTTCTGGGCCTCGGCCAGCGAGCCCGCAGCGCTGGAGGCCAGCGACGTTGAACTGTCGCTTACCACCGATCCCGTCCAGCGCGCCAAGCAGTTGCTCGCCGCCCTGGTCACACGCGCCCCAAGCCCGGCGCAGCGCACACTGCCCGCCGAAACGGTTCTGCTCCAGTTCTACCTTCTTCCGGACGGCACCGCCGTTGCGGATTTTTCCGAAGCTTTAGCCGGCGCCACGCCTTCGGGAATTTTGAGCGAACAGATGGCGGTGGACTCGATCGCGCGCACGCTCGAAGCCAACCTCAGCGCGGTGCGTCGGCTGAAAATTCTGATCCGCGGGCAAGAGGCCGAGACCCTGGCCGGCCACCTGGATCTGACCGGTTTCTTTCCCGTCGGTTCGACTCAACCTGCCGAAGCGCCCGCTGCGCCTGCTGCGCCCGCAGGGTCGCCTTAAACGGATTCCGCGGCCGGACCGACTTGTCCTACGGCGGACGACGGTTCAGGCTGGCCTTCGTCGGCCGCTGTGTTGACACTCGGTCCGGCGCCGGTCAAACTGGCCCGCGCCACGCAGGCACAGCACTTCAGCCCAGGAGGCGTTTTTGCGAACCGACGGACGATCCCCGCACCAGATGAGGCCTGTGAAAATCACGCCGGACTTTGTCCCGGTGGCCGAGGGCAGCGTGCTCATCGAGATCGGCCAGACGCGCGTGATCTGCACGGCGACGGTGGATGACGGCGTTCCGAATTTCTTGAAGGGATCGGGAAAGGGCTGGGTGACGGCCGAATACGGCATGCTGCCCAGGGCCACCGAGCAGCGCACGCCGCGCGAATCTTCGCGCGGGCGCCAGTCCGGCCGCACTCTCGAGATTGCCCGCCTCATCGGCCGATCGCTGCGCGCGGTGAGCGATCTCGAGAAACTCGGAGAGCGCACGGTGTGGCTGGATTGCGACGTCATCCAGGCCGACGGGGGCACGCGCACGGCCTCCATCACCGGCGCGTTTGTGGCGCTGGCTATGGCTTTGGAACGCATGGTCGCGGCCAATATTCTGCGAACCGTGCCGCTTCTGGATTCTGTGGCTGCCACCAGCGTGGGCCTGGTTGACGGCGAGCCAACTCTGGACCTCAGCTATGAAGAGGATTCCCGCGCCGAAGTAGACATGAACGTGGTCTTGACCGGGAGCGGGCGCTTCGTCGAAGTGCAAGCCACCGCGGAAGGGCGTCCTTTTTCCGGCGAAGAGCTGGAGCGATTGCTGAGCCTGGCCACGGGCGGTATCGGCCGTCTGGCCGAACAGCAACGAACCCTGGTGCGGACGAGTTTCGGTGTCCGCACCCGATAGAGGCGGCCGGGCGCGCGAGGCCCCGCAAGTCGTGCGACTGCTGGTGGCCTCCTCGAATCCGGGCAAGCTGCGCGAGTACCGCGCACTGGCGTCCCAGAGCGCCTCATCTTTATCCGTCAAACTCGATTTGCTCCCCGACTTTTCGCAACTGCCGGCATTCGACGAATCCGCGCCCACCTTTGCCGAAAACGCCGCCGGAAAAGCGCTGCACTACAGCCGCTACACCGAAGAAGCAGTTCTCGCCGACGATTCCGGTTTGGTGGTGGACGCGCTCGGCGGCGCGCCCGGCGTTCACTCGGCGCGCTATGGCGGGCCGGCTGCCTCGGACGCCGAGCGCGTCACCAAGCTGCTGGCCGAGCTGCGGGCCAGCGGCGCGACCGGCCGCCGCGCGCGGTTCGTCTGCATCCTGGCGCTGGCCCGCCGAGGTCATGTCTTGGGCGTCTTCTCCGACGCGGTCGAAGGTGAGATCGCAGACTCTCCCCGAGGCGCCGGCGGATTCGGTTATGACCCCGTGTTTTTCATCCCCGCGTTGAAAAAAACATTCGCCGAGATCCCAGGCGAATCCAAAAATCTCTATAGCCATCGCGGCAAAGCGTTCCGCAAACTCCTGGCCTTTCTCGCCTCTTCCCCTATATCTATATAAGGACGCGCTTGACTCCAAGCTGGCCCCATGGGCAGCGGTGTGTGCAGGCGAAGCTAGTTTGGACTAGAATGGAGCGTGGAGGGGCAATCCTCCCTAAGTGTATGAAGCGAATACTCGCAGCCGGTGTTGTTGCAGCGGCGGCGTTTGTGCTCGCCGCGCCAGTATGGGCGCAGTCCCGCGGCGCCGCGAGGGGCCGCTCGCCGTCATCGCCTTCCCGCCTCCAGGCCCCTTCACAGAACGTCCCGGGACTCGGTTTCGATTACGCGCATCTGGCTGCGATTACGCCTCCATCTCGCGCATCGCGCGCCAATCGGCGTTTGGACAGCGGACAGTTCATTACCCCCATTTTCGGCTGGGGCTTGCCGGCCTACTCCGCGCCTCAGCCGCTGGAGCCCCAGCCGCTAGTAATTGTTCTGCAGCAACCTCCCCCGACGATCGTCCTGGTCCCGGCACCCGACTCCCGCGATGACGCTGTCCGCGCGGAACCAGCCCCGCCCATTCCTTCAGTTAGCCCCACGCAGGCGCCCCTTCGCGAACTGGGTCCATTCATCCTCTTGCGGCGCGATGGACAGATTGTGCTCGCCGTAGCGTTCAGCGCCTCCAGCGATCGCCTCACCTACATCACCCAAGCCGGCGCCAGGCGTTCCTTCCCGTTGGCGGAGCTTGACGTCGAAACCACTCTTCAGATGAACGAAGCAGCCGGCAGGCCCATCATCCTGCCCAATTGACCCTCTCCGATTAATTTTCGAGGAGCCGCCAGGCGTCCCGCGCGGGCGGAATCGTACCGCCGCTGGACCGCGCTCAGCAGCGGAAACAACAGGACAGCCCGCCGCTGCTGCCGTCAAACCCGTTCCCGCCGCGGCATGGATCGCAGTATATTGCCTCAGCGGCAAAGGGGGTGGAGCAATGACCATCGCGTTGGGCCTACCCTGTCAAGACGGCTTGGTGATTTGCGCGGATGAACAAGTGCTCGCTCCGGGCGGAGACCGGTACCAGGAAGAAAGAATCTCCTGCGTGGAACTGTTTGGTTCAGTCCTGGTTTCTAGCTACGCCGGCTCGCCGGGATTGTGGAAAGAGGCCACCGACAAGATCGCCCGCAGACTGCTGGAGATTCAGGGCCCCGAAGAAGAAGGCGATGTTTGCGTGACTCCCCACGCCGTCTACGAGAGCGCCGACGAAATCTTCACAGGAATGGGCAGGCCATCGAACCTGCAAATGCTCCTGGCCGTGGGGGGCGTGTTTGACTCTCCGGAACTGTTTGTCTTTGACCGCGGCGCCATGCATCGCGCGAATGGCTTTGTCTGTCTGGGCGCCGGCGAGTGGTCCCTGGTGCGCTATCTTGGCGACAATCTGTACTCGCCTTCGATGAGCCTGGAAGCGGCAAAAAATATGGGCATTTATCTCATCTCCAAAGCCGCGCGGTTCGTCGAAGGCGTTGGGCCCCCGATTGACGCCGTCGTGGTCAGGGGGCACCAGCCCGAATGGCTCGGCGACACAGAAGTCAAACAACGGGAAGCCGCCATGCTGGGCCGGGAAAAATCGCTCTTGCAACAGATACTGGCTTCGCCATTTTCTTCTTCCGCCACCTGGCCATGACCGCCTGAAGCGCAGCCTCGCCGAAGCGCCCGCTATGGCCACCGGTGGTAGACTCCCGGACTGGATACTATGCTGCCCCGCGGGTTCTTTAGAGGTGTGTTGCTGGCTGTTCTTGGGTTCGCTGTGGCCGGGTGCGGCGGAAAAGCCCCGGACTCTCCCGCGGTGCCTGTGCAGCCTCATTCGGTGACCCTGGCCTGGGACGCCAGTGTATCTCCAATAAGTGGCTACCGAGTGTACCGCGCCACGAATCCGAATGATCCTCCCGGCCTGCTGGGTGTCACGCCGGCCGGTACGACCCAGTACGTCGATACAACCGTGGAGGCCGGTCACACCTACTTCTACGTTGTGACCGCGTTTGATTCGGCCGGCATGGAAAGTGACTTCTCGAACAAAATCACTGCCACAGTCCCCGCACGGTAGCGAGGAACGGAACTGTTCCGTTCTAATGGGCGAAAAGCTGGCCCTGCAGCCTCTGTGCTATAGTCTGGCCCCGATTCGCAATAAACGATTGGCCATGAAAAAAGACAAAGCCAAGCGCCGCCTGCCCGCAAAGAAATTGGGCCGCGCGCGCGCCAAGAAGCCCGCGACGGGCGCGGCCGCCAAAGGCGCCGACCCCAAACGCGTGCGCGCCATCCTGGCCAAGCTCGATGAAGCCTATCCACACGTGACTTGCGCTCTCGAGCATCACAGCCCTTTTCAATTGCTGATCGCCACCATCCTTTCCGCACAATGCACGGACGAGCGCGTCAATCAAGTCACCCGCACGCTCTTTCAGAAATACACATCGCCCGAGGCCTTCGCCTACGCCGACCCGCGCGAGCTCGAAGCGGACATTCGTCCCACCGGTTTTTTCCGCAACAAGACCAAATCCATCCAGGGCGCCAGCAAGAAGATCGTCGAGGAATTCGGCAAGGAAGTGCCGCGCACCATGGAGCAGTTGCTGGCCCTTCCCGGCGTGGCCCGCAAAACCGCCAACGTTGTGCTGGGCACGGCCTTCGGAATCGCCTCCGGCGTGGTCGTGGACACCCATGTGCTTCGCCTCTCGGGCCGGCTGGATCTGACGCGCAACACAGATCCCAAGAAGATCGAGCAAGACCTGATGAAAATCATCCCGCAGCAGCGGTGGATTCTCTTCGCGCACCAGTTGATCTGGCACGGCCGCCGCGTCTGCCAGGCCCGCAAGCCCCGATGCCTCGAGTGCAACCTGGAACGCATCTGCTATGCGAAAGATAAGACGGTCTAGCGCCATTCCCCGCAGCCGCCGGCAGGACTCCGCTGCCGCCCTGGAGGGCCGCACGTGCCCCAACCGCCGGGGATAACCGTCGCAGCGCGCCTGGACCGCCTGCCCAACTCCCGCAGCATTCGCCGGCTCGTCGTGCTCCTGTCGCTCGGCGGATGTTTTGAATTCTACGATCTATTTTTCACCGCCTACATCGCCCCCGCACTCTATGCCAGTGGAATCTTCACCCCCACCACGCGCGGCTTTCTGGGCATCCAGGGCTTCGCCAGCTTCGTGGCTTCGCTCTTTGCCGGGTTGTTTGTCGGCTCGCTCTTCTTCAGCCGCATCTGTGACCGCTTCGGCCGCCGCGCGATTTTCAGCTATTCCCTGCTCTGGTACTCCGTGTGCACCTGCATCATGGCCTTTCAGTCCACGGCGCCGGCCATCAACCTCTGGCGCTTCATCGCCGGCGTGGGCATCGGCGTCGAGTTGGTGACCATTGACACCTATCTTTCCGAGCTGGTGCCCAAGGACGTGCGCGGCGCCGCCTTCGCCTTCCAGCAATTCGTCTGTTTTCTCGCCGTGCCATTCGCCGCGCTGGTCTCCTGGTTCCTGGTGCCGCATCGCATCTGGGGACTGGACGGCTGGCGCTGGGTTGCGCTCATTGGCGCTTCCGGCGCCATCTTCGTCTGGTTCATCCGCCGCGCCATGCCCGAGTCTCCGCGCTGGCTCGAGCAGCAGGGCCGCCACGCGGAAGCCGATCGGCTGATGCGCAAAATCGAAGACCGCGTGCGCGCCGAAACCGGGCAGGAACTGCCCGCGCCCACGCCGATGCGGGTCGAGGACGAGGTGGAAGGAGAGAAGGAGCGTTCCCGCGGCGAATGGAGGGAGATTTGGAACCCCGACTATCGCCGCCGCACCATCATGCTGATCGTGTTCCATCTCTTTCAAACTCTCGGATATTTCGGCTTCGCCAACTGGGCGCCGACGTTCCTATTGTCCAAGGGCATCGCGGTCACCCAATCCCTGCAGTACACGTTCGTGATGGCACTAGCCAGTCCCTTCGGCCCGCTGGTGGGCCAAGCCTTTGCCGACAAGTTCGAGCGCAAGTGGCAGGTGGTGTGGACGGCGCTGATGATGGCCGTCTTCGGGCTTCTGTTCGCCGGCCAGAACTCCGCCTTCGGTGTGATCCTCTTCGGCATTCTGATCACCCTCAGCAGCAATTGGTTTTCCTTCGCCTATCACGCCTATCAAAGCGAGCTCTACCCCACTCGCATCCGCGCCCGAGCCATCGGCTTCGTCTATTCCTGGAGCCGCTTCGGCGCCATCGTCAGCAGCTTCGCTATCGCTTTTTTCCTGCGGGAATACGGCACCACCGGCGTCTTCGTCCTGATCGCCGGCGGCATGCTGGTCTGCGTGGCCGCAGTAGGCGGCTGGGGCCCCCGCACCAACCGCCGCACCCTCGAAGAAATCGCGCGATAGCTTACCCCGGTTTTTTCCGCAATCCTGGACCGCCAGACCGGCGGTCCCCCGAAACAAAATGGAACTCTTTCGCCGCCCCAAGGGAATACTCTATAGGGTGCGGGACTCAGCGGACGAGTTGCGAGCGAAAGTCCCCGGTAAGGGGAGCTTTCGCGGTAAGGAAGTCGCTGCCAGATGACTCGGCCGAGCCAACAGTCCGAGAGCGATCTCCTGCGCCTTACGGCCGCGGGCGACGAAGAGGCCTTTCGCGTTCTGTACCGGCGATTTCAAGGGCCGGTGTACCGCTTCGCCCTGCACATGGGCGGCAGCACCGCGGTCGCCGAGGATGTAACGCAAGAGGTTTTCATGAGACTGATCGAAAAACGATCGCGCTTCGACGCCTCTCGCGGCACCCTCAGAGCCTATCTCATCGGCATGGCCAGAAATCTGCTGCTGCGCCGGTTCGAGCGAGACCAAAGACTGGTGGCGTTTCCGGACGCGGACGTACCCGGCGGAGCGCCTGCGTCGCATCAGGGCAACCACGCGCTCCCGTCGGTGCCGCCGCCGGACCCGGTGCGCAGCGAAAATATTCAACGCGTCCGCCAGGCCGTACTGAGCCTGCCGCCGGACTACCGCGAAGCGGTGGTGCTCTGCGAGCTCGAAGAGCTGAGCTATGAGGAAGCCGCCGGAATCCTCGACTGTCCCGTCGGAACGATTCGCTCGCGCCTGCATCGCGCGCGAACCTTGCTGGCGGAAAAACTGCGGGAGTTTCAGCGGCCAGGCCGTCAGGCGTCCGTAGCCGGCAGCCCGGCCACACCCTGAGGAGCATGCTATGAATTGCGCAGAATTCCGCAACGTCATTCAGGCTTTGGCGCGAGAAGAAACACCCGGCGACGCCACTCTAATCAGCGCCTTCACGCACGCCGAATCCTGCCGCGCGTGTGACGCTCTGTTGAGAGAAGCCGAGCAGCTCACGGCCGAGCTGCGCTCGCTCGCCGCGCAAATCAAGTCCGAAGCCGCGCCCGCGCGCGTGGAGACGGCGCTGTTGGACGCCTTTCGCCAGCGCCACAGCCCCGCATTTCGCCTGCGCAAAGCCGGCGGGTGGCTGGCGGTTTCCGCCGCGGGCTTAGCGGCGGCAGCGCTCGTCGCGCTCCTCCTCACGAGGTATCCCGCAGACAGGTCCCCGGAAACGCCGCGCGCTCCCGTGGCCGCTCCGCGCGAACCGAACCGGCCGTTGGGCCCGCGCGAACTGTGGGCGGACTATGCCGTCGAAGGAGAGACGGAGGAAGAAGCGGCCGCTGCATTCATCCCCTTGGCCGCGGCGTTTGATCCGTCCTGGCTCGAAGGCGGAGCCATCGTGCGCGTGGTGCTGTCCCGCCCGGCGCTCGAGAGTTTGGGGGTGCCCGTGAGCGCCGCCGGCAATGGCGAGATGGTCGCCGACATGGTCGTCAGCAATGACGGGACGCCGGAGGCCATCCGCGTTGTGGATTGGCAGGTTTCAAATATTCAGTAGCACGATCAGAAATCGTGATCAGGAGACGACGAATGAATCGCAAATGGCTGGCCGTTTTCACCTGTGGCGTTTTGATTCTGGGGCTGACGCTGCTGCGCGCGCAATCCCCGGCGCAGTCACCTTCGAGCGATGCGGCGCAGGCCGAATGGTATGCCGCGGACACCTTTGACATTCCGTTCACTATTCCCCTGGACCCGGACGCCGTCGCGGGAGTTCCCTTCTTCGAGCCGATTCCCGGCGATGCCGTCTTTCTCTTCAGCCCGGACGCTGAGATGTCTTTCGGTGTTGCGGGCCCCGAATTTGCGGCAGCACTTCCGTTCCCTGGGCCGGATCCTCAGGGTGGACCGCCCGCCGGTCCCGTTCCTTTCGACAGGCCCGTTCAATTCGTGGGTACCGACCCTCAAGACACCATCATGTTTGTCGGCTTCGAGGCCGGTCTGGGCAACCAGGTTGTAACCGGCGCGCCTTACACGGCGCAGATCACTTCTGAATTCCTGCAGACACTGGGCGGCGGCAACAAGATCGAACGCAAGTCCACCACGACGGTGTACCGCGACGGCCAGGGACGCACGCGGCGGGAACAAACGCTGCCCGCCATCGGATCCTACTCTGCATCCGCGGAAGCCCCGCGAGCCATCTTCATCAACGATCCCGTCGCCGGAGTTACCTACGTGCTCGATCCGGTCCGCAAGATCGCGCGGAAGACCACCCGGCCCAACATTCAGCCCGCGCCTCGCCCCGGGCCAGGACAGCCTCCGGGCGGAAATTCCGTGGGAGGAAGGATTCCCTTGCCACGGAACGCGCGCGGCCGCGACGCCAACGTGACCACCGAATCGCTGGGCAACCAGAACATTGAAGGCATTCCCGTACAGGGCACGCGAGTGATCCGCATTGTTCCCGCGGGCACTGTGGGCAATCAGCAGCCCATCCGGGTAACCATGGAACGCTGGTATTCCCCGGACCTCAAGCTGAATCTGCTGGTCAAAAACGCCGACCCCATGCGTGGCACAAATACCACCACGCTGACCAACATCCGGCGGGACGAGCCGGCAGCCTCGCTATTTCAAGTCCCGGCGGATTACACCGTGCAAGAGCCTCCCAACAGGCTGCGCGGCACCCGCATGCCCCCGCGCGCTCCGCAGCGGTAGCGGCTCGAGTCAACGCCTCAAATACTTTGCCGAACCGCCCTCTGCCACGGGGCGCCGCTACCGGTTCCGTGGCTTCCGCGTCCCAGCCGGGCAATTGTCCCGGGGGCACGGCCTGCCGCCTGGAAGGCGGCGCTACGAATCGCGGGACTGGTACGTGCGTGCGGGGTACGCCGTCTCCAGGTACCGCCGGCATCTGGCCGGCTCTCCCATGTGACTCATCTTGCGCCATGAAACCGGCCCGAGTGGGTACCGCACCGTTGGCCGCTCCGTTTCACATTCCCGCGACCGTAATGGACTTCAGCGTTCTCACCCACCGCGCCGCGCGCTTGTCGCCGGGAACGATCAGCCGGAACGGACCCAGGCCTTCCGCCAGCGGAGCGCCGTCCAAGGTATCTGCAACCAAAACCTGGGAATCGCCAAACCCCGCATCCAATTCTGCCAATGAGAAGACGGCGCGATACCCATCTGCGGCGGCCGCCACGACGTAAGCGGCCAGCCACGGCCCTCCCAGCTCCTCACCGTGCGGCACACCCGCTCTCTGCAACAGTTCTGCCAGCGCGACGCCCTCATACAATTGCGTCAACTGCCCGCCCTGGCCCCCGGCGCGCACCGTCGTGCGGGGCATCGCTTTCAAGTCAACGGCCGAGAGAAACAGCGGAATCCTGACCGCGCCTGTTATCTCCAGCCGCGCGGCCGCGCCGGACGCTTGCGCGAATGTCGCCGGCTGCACGCGCGGCAGCGTTGTCGCGGCAGCCATCACAGCCAGCATCAGGCCGGCTCTTCGCGCGGAACATGCAGAACGATTGCGCATCACAGCCACCTCCCAAGCGATGTTTCCAGGCTTGCGGAGGGCTTCAGCCTGGATTTCCGCACGGAGATATTCAATCTCACCAACACGCCGCCGCTGGGCGCTCCGAACACCACCGTGGGGAGCGCGAGCTTCGGCAGCATCACTTCCGCCGGCGATCCGCGCGTGATCCAATTGGCGTTGAAACTCAATTTCTGACGCGCGAATCGGTGCGGGGAACGACAAATGCGCACAGCCAAGAGTGGCTGTGCTACCCAAGTCTGGTTGCCGACGCGCATGCATTGGCGTTTCACGGCGCGGCCACCAAGCGGAAAATCGCGCCGTTGAAGGGGGCACCGTCGGCGTAATCTACGAGGTAAAGCTCGCCCGCGGTGTCCTGGCCGAAAGCGCTCACGGTGCGGTTGTGTTCGAGCACCACTGTGCGTATCCAGGCGCCGGTGGAATCCTGCTTCAATCCCCAGATATGCCCGCTCGATAAATCACCAAATATGTAGGTCCCCACCAACGCAGGAATGGCCGTGCCGCGATAGACAAAACCGCCGATGACGGCTTGATCTCCGGGCAGCGTGTGGTCGTATTCACTGATGGGCAGAGTAAGCCCGGTCATGTTGCAGTTGGTCGCCGGATTGTGGCAGATCGAACCCTCCATGATTCTCCAGCCAAAGTTGCCCCCCTTGGTGATGAGGTCCACTTCCTCGCGAGCGCCCTGTCCCACGTCGCCTGCGAACAGGCGTCCCGTCGTACGATCGAAGGAGAAACGCCAGGGGTTGCGCAGGCCATAGGCGTAAACCTGCGGCGCGCCGCCGCCGCTCGCAAAGGGATTGTCCGAGGGAGGAAAGAATGGGTCCACGCCGATGCGCAAGATCTTTCCGAGCAAAGAATTAGTGTTTTGACCGTTGCCAAACGGGTCGCCGCCGCTTCCTCCGTCGCCCAGCGCAATATACAGCAGACCATCGGGTCCGAAAGCGAGTTGACCACCTTTGTGATTATCGAAATCAGGCTGGTCCACTACCATGGACTCCAGTTCAGTCGAGTTGGCCGTAGTGGAGGTGGGGGGCGACGCCCGGTATCGGGCGATCACCGACTGACGCTGTTGAAGCGCGCCCACTCGCCGGGTGTAGTACACGTAGAAGTTGCCGTCGCTGATGAAATTCGAGGAGAAGGCCAGACCCAGCAGTCCCTTTTCTCCGCCGGAGTCGAATCCGAGCTGAGTGCTGACATCCAGAAAAGATCCGGCCTGCAAAAAAGTGTTCTGGATGACGCGGATTTTTCCGCCTTGCTCGACGATGAAGATGCGGTTCAGCGGATCATTCGGGGCGATTTCAAAGCCGATGGGCGCCGTGAGGCCGAGGCCACTTGCTACAAAGGAAGAGAGCGCCAATTGGGGTGGCGGCCCCGATGGTCCCCCGGAGGATGTTCCCCCGGAGGTGATTCGCAGCTCGTTGCATCCGGTCAGAACGACCACACACAGAGCGACTGCGGCAAGCAGCAAGCTGCTTCTCAGCATGATTTCTCCTGGCAGAGACGCGGCCGCCGAGGGTGGGATGTGGGCGGAATAGAAATCATAGCATTGCGCCTAGTTCCAGCCGACGTTATGGCCGGCATTTTGTTCGTCCAGCCACCTCTTGAGCGGCGCAAAATAATCCAGGATGGCCGAAGCGTCCATCCGACGCTCTCCGGTCAAGGCTTCCAGGGCTTGGGGCCAGGGCCGGCTTTGTCCCATGGCCAGCATTTTCGCCAGTTTGGCGCCCACGGCCTTGTTTCCGTAAACCGAGCAGCGATGCAGCGGGCCGGTGTAGCCTGCCTCGCGGCAGAGCGCGCGATGAAACTGGAACTGCAGGATGGTGGCCAGGAAGTAGCGCGTGTACGGAACATTCGCTGGAATATGGTATTTCGCGCCGGGATCGAAGTCGGCTTCGCTGCGGGCTACAACCGGTGCGACGCCCTGGTATGTTCGGCGCAGCGCCCACCAGGCTGAGTTGTAATTCGCAGGGGTAATTTCGCCGGAAAACGCTTTCCAGCGCCACTGGTCCACCAGCAGTCCGAAGGGGAGGAAGGCCACCTTATTGAGCGCGCGGCTGAGCAGCAGGCCGATGTCGCCGGAGGCCGGAGGGACGTTTCCGATCAGGCCGATCTGCTTCAGATATTCCGGGGTGACGGAAAGGGCCACGGTATCGCCGATGGCTTCATGAAAGCCGTCGTTGGCGCTGTTCTGGAAGAGCGGGGAAAGATGGTTGTAGGCGCGCTGGTAGAAGTTGTGTCCCAGCTCGTGATGGACGGTGGCGAAATCTTCGGCGTCAATCTCGACGCACATCTTGATGCGCAGGTCTTCTTTGTAGTCAATGCTCCAGGCGCTGGCGTGGCAGACCACGTCGCGGTCGCGAGGCTTGGTGAAGAGCGAGCGCTCCCAGAAACTCGCGGGCAGCGGTGAAAATCCGAGCGAAGTGAAGAACCCCTCGCCGTACTTGACCATGCCCCGGGCGTCGGTATTCCTGGCGCGCAAGGCGGCGGTGAGATCAGAATCCGAGGCGGTTCCGGCGGGCGCCAAGAGCGGATAGATATTGTTCCACTGCTGCGCCCACATGTTTCCGAGGAGATGCGCGGGGATGGGATCGTTTTCGCTGACGACGTCAGGGCCGTATTTCTCGGCGAGCTTCCAGCGGGCGTAGCTGTGCAGAGAGAGGTAGAGCGGGCGGACCTGTTGCCAGAGGCGGTCCAGCTCGGCGCTGAAATCGGCGGGAGGCATATCGTAGCCGGAGCGCCACATCGCTCCCACGTTGGCAAAACCCAATTCGCGCGCGCCACGGTTGCCGAGCTCGACCAGGCGCGTGAAACGCTCGCGCATGGGTGGCGCGATGGCGTGCCAGCCTTGCCAGGCGCGGAGCAGCGCCTGGGGATCGCGGCTTTCGGCCAGGATGCGCTCGATCTCGGGAAGTTGCTTGCAATTGTCCTTATTGCCGTCCGGGCACCAAGTGCCCTTGCCATAATCGGCCTCGAGGGAAGCCGCAATGCGCGCTAGTTCGGCCTGAGCTTGCGCGTCGCGCGGCGCGGGCACGGATACGGACAGCTTCAGCAACAGGAACTTGCGGGCTACATCGGCGGGCAAAGTGAGCCCGGCAAAGCGCCGCGCCTGTTGCGCCAGATTCGCAGTGGCGGCCTTGACGGCCTGGTCGGCGCGGGCAGCGAGCGATTCGGTATCGCCGGTGATGAAGTTGGCGGCCACCCACTGGGCGCGCCCTTGCTCGATCCACAGGGAGAGCAGGCGGGCTTCGGCGCTTTCAATGAAGCGGCGCGCTTCGGCGACGGTGGGCGCATTCGTGGCGGCGGGGCGCGGCGCGGGAATGGGCGTTTGTGCGTAGATGGCAGAGGCGAAAAAGAGCAGGATTGCCAGGAAGCTGATCGAGCAGAGTGGGGGCGGAACGCTATGGGAATGTGCTGGGGCGATCTGCGTAACAGAAACCCTACCCCCCACCCGTTTTTTTGTAAGTGTTGATTCTAAAGGGACTTTAAGTCCAGTGATTTTGTAAGTGTTCATATTAGAAGGGTTAGAGGGCGATTTTTTGTAAGTGTTCATTCTAGTGGGGTTAGTCTCCGAGGGGACGGGACGAGCACAATTTGGGGCACCCGGCCGGCAAGATGCCGGCGGTACGAAATGAGGGCACCCGCGCTGTGCAACGAGACGGCGATTTCAGATCTGAGATGGAGATTTCAGAGGGAGCAGAAAGATTGCGTCGGAATAAGCCGGACGCGTGGGGGGCGCGAACAACCCCACCCTTAAGTACGAAGGGTGGGGCACCCCCAGGCTTGCAGGCAAACGGAATTCTTACCGGTGTGGTGGTCATGGAACAGTTCTGAACCCTCGGTTTCTATTATCTCATGCGAGTAAATAGGAGGGGCTGTTTTGGCGGTGAAGTGGAATGCGGGATGAAGGTATGTGCCGCCCCTGCTGGGGCTCCCTGCGCTTGGCCTAACGATGTCCCACCGCTTCCGTGGTAGGCTACGTTGTGTCGCCCCGGAAGGGCCGGGACGCTAACAGCGCGTCCCTGACGGGACTCAGAAGCGTGGGGAACTCGCGCAAAGGAGCCGGCAAGATGCCGGCGGTACACGGAAAGAGAAGATTCGACGTGTTGGAGCACCCGCGCTCGAATCCACATCATTTCGCGACGGCGGGGGATAGACGGCGCTTGAGTTCTTCGAACCAGTTGAGGATGAGGACGATTTCGCGGGTGCCTTCGGGGTCGGGGCCTCGAATCATCAGGAAGCGCTGGCCATCGGAGGAGACGTCGTAACGTGGACCCCCATTGGTGCTGCGGGCGTACTCTTCGATGACGCCCGCCGGGGTCGGGACGCGCATATCGAATAGCGGCGCCGGAGTTCCGGGGCGCAGAGTGTCTCTATCGGGAGTGACTCGAACCGCCATTAATTTCCGCACGCCTTCGTGCGGGCCTTGGTAGAAGATTTCCCGGCCGCCGGGACCCCACACGGGACCTATCCCACCTCCGGTGGAGAGCTGGATTCTGCCGCCTTGCGGATAGCTGCGGAGATAGACTTCCGAAGCGCCGGACTCATTCGAAACATAGGCGAGCCAGCGGCCGTCGGGGGAGAACCTGGGGCTGTGCTCGCTGGCCGCAGTGTTGAGGAGCGGCTTCGCTACCGGCTCGCCGTCCAGGGAGAGGATCCAGATGTCGTGCTGACTGCCGGACTGAATCGTGTAAGCCAGAAGCTTGCCGTCGGGGGACCACGATCCCTGGCGAAAGGCGGCATTGGCTTGGCCCTTCAGCAGCAGTCGATCGGTACCGCCAAGGTCCTTGAGATAGATGCCGTTCCCGTCCTGTCTGCTCGACCAAACCGCCAGCCGACGACCATCGGGATGCCATGAAGGCCACCGGTCCGAACCGTCCTGTGTGAGCCGGGAGATCGTTCCCCGCGCGAAGTCATAAATGTGAACCTCGCCTTCCCGGCCGCGCTTGATCTCCACCGCGAGGTGCTGCCCATCGGGCGAAATGCTGGGGTAGTCGAAGCGGTTGGGCGAGAGGGGAAGGGACCGGAATGTCCCATTCCGGGTAACCCAGCCAAGTCGCTCTGCCTGGTCCGAGCTCGGCACGTAGGCGAGCGTACCGTTACGCGAAACCGCAAGCTGGGCTAGGTTTCCGTCCTCGGCCGCGCCGTCGCGGCGCACTTCGTCAATGAGGGGAACTGCGGACTCTGTTATCGCCAGTTGAGCGGGGTCGAACGGGGCGACGAGGATGTTCTCATCGCGCTGGAACAAGAGATGCCCGCTAGTAAGATAGTGCGGCCAGTCCGCGTTTTCCAGGATGACGCGGCGCTCGCCGGTGTCCAGGTTGACGGCCTCGATACGGGAATCGCGCAGGCCGGTGAATCCAACGTGAAAAAGCACAGCATTGGTCCCGGGCACGAAGTCGGGAGCCGAGTGGCCGCTCTCGCCCTGTGCCGAGTCGAGCGTTGTCAGTTGTTGTGGGGGGCCGCCGTCCGCCGAGATTCGTCGCAAGCCGCCCGAACCGGGTGCGGCGAAAACGATGGTGTCCGCGTCAATCCAGGCGCCGAATACCGCGTACCGCGCGCCGCTAACATTTTCCAGCAGGGTCACGGGATCGCCGCCTGCAAGGGAGACTTTTTTCAACCCACCCTTACCACCGGCAAATGCGAGGAAAGCGAGCCACTGGCCGTCGGGGGAAAAGAACGGCTGGCTGGCCCCTGCGGTTCCTGGCAGGGGGCGGATGGTGAGGTCTTGGAGCGAACGAATGTAAAGCATGCCCTGGTCCGGACCGGTCGGTCTCTCAGGGTTCGGGCCGACATAGGCGATCTTGGTCCCGTCGGGGGAGATAGCCAGGGACGAGCAGGGCCAGCAGCTGAATGCGATCGGGCGGTCTGCGGGCAGGGTGATGGAGAGGCGCTGGGGCGCGGGCGGCTCGGGGCGGTTGACGAACCAGAGGAGCAGGCCAGCTAAGAGCGCGCCGAGGAGGCAGCCGGCTGTCGCGGCGACCACGGTTCTGGCGTGACGGCGGCGGGCAACGGCGAGCTGTGCCACGCCGATTTGGGAGCCGCCTTCGAGTATCCATTTCAGGGGCCGCACGAGATCGGCGGCGGATTGCCAGCGCTCGTCGGGGTCTTTCGCCAGGCAGGTGCGGACGAGCTGGTCGAGAGCCGGCGGCGCCATGGGCTGGAGGGAGGACATGGGCGGCGGTTCGGTCTCAAGGATTTTGGCCATGATGCTGGCGTGGGTCTTGCCTGCGAAGGCTTTCTTGCCGGTGGCCATTTCGTAGACGACGGCGCCGAAGGCAAAGATGTCGGTGCGGGCGTCGAGCTCGTCGGTCTTGCCTTCGACTTGTTCGGGGGCCATGTATTGCACGGTACCGAGGACGGTGCCGTGAACGGTGAGGCTGTCTTTTCCTGCGGCGGGGCCGGCGGTGGGCCCGAGCGTGGGAAGCTGGGACAGAGGCACGGGTGGCGGGGCCGATTCTTGTTTCAACTTGGCCAGGCCGAAGTCCAGGAGCTTGGAGCCGGACTTGGTGAGCATGAGGTTGCCGGGCTTGAGGTCGCGGTGGGTGACGCCTTTGCGATGGGCTTTGTCGAGGGCGTCGGCAATTTCGATGGCGTAGCGCAGCGCCTGTTCTAGTGGCAGCGGACCTTTCAGCAGACGCGTGGAGAGCGTCTCGCCTTCGAGATACTCCATCACCAGGAAATCAATGCCGTCTTGGCGGCCGATGTCGTGGAGCGTGCAGATGTGGGGATGATTCAGGCCGGCGATGGTGCGGGCTTCGCGCTCGAATCGCTCGCGCAGGTCGGGGTTGTCGGCGAGATGCGCGGGCAGGACTTTGATGGCGACGATGCGGTCCAGGCGGGTGTCGCGGGCTTTGTAGACTTCGCCCATGCCGCCGGCGCCGAGGAGCGCCTGAATTTCGTACGGGCCGAGTGTGGTGCCGGGGGCCAGCATCAGAAACACCGCACAGCCAGGAATGGCTGTGCTACTAGAGACATTCCGCCTGCGCCGAGGAGCGAGACGATCTCAAACGGGCCGAGCGTGGTGCCGGGGGCCAGCATCAGAAACACCGCACAGCCAGGAATGGCTGTGCTACAGGGGAGATGCCGCCCGCACTGATGGCGGAGAGGATTTCGTAGGGGCCCAGTCGTCTGCCGGGAGCGATGGCCACGGGTTCCCTTCCCCGACAAGATTGGGCGCAAGTATAACCCTTTGGCCCTTGGCAGGGAATTCAGAAGCACGAGGAGGCTGTCTTGTAGGACGAATGGAGGAGCACCGGGCCGGCAAGATGGCGGCGGCAGGAATGCAGCGGGGCTAGCGGGCGAGGACTTTGCCGATGGTGTGGCTGAGGGACTTGGGAGTGTAGGGCTTTTGCAGGATGGGCACGCCGGCCTCACTTATGGTGGCGAGGGCCGTGGCATCGCTGGCGTAGCCGGTGGTGTAGATGACCCTGGCGCCGGGACGAATCGCGGAGATCTGAAGGTGGGCATTCGGTCCGGAGAGTTTGGGCATGACCACATCCAAAACCACCACATGGATGCGATCGGCATGGCGGCGGAAAAGCTCGACGGCTTCGGCGCCGTTGGTGGCGGCCAGGACGCGATAGCCGAGGGACTCGAGCATGCATTGAGCCGATTCGCGAAGGCCGTCGTGATCCTCGGCCAGCAGCACGGTTTCGGCGCCGCGGCGAGGCTGCATGTGATCTTCGGGCTCGCGCGCTTCGGGAGGGCCGCTATCGGCCGGGAGGAAGACGCGGAAGGCGGTTCCCTGTCCCGGCTGGGACTGGCACTGGATGATTCCGCCGTGCTGCTGGACGATGCCGTAAACGGTGGCCAGGCCGAGTCCTGTGCCCTTGCCCATCTCCTTGGTGGTAAAGAAGGGCTCGAAGATGTGTTCGATGGTTTCGGCATCCATGCCCGTGCCGGTGTCGGTCACGGAGAGCAAGACATAGCTGCCGGGCGGCACGCCGGCGGAGAGGCAGCGGTCCTGGCCGAACTCGATATTCTCGGTGGTGATGGTGAGGCGGCCGCCCTGGGGCATGGCGTCGCGCGCGTTCAAGCACAAGTTCACTAGCACCTGATCGAGCTGGGCGGGATCGGCTACGGTGGCGCGCAGGTCCGGTGCGGCGCAGATTCGCACTTCGATGTGCTCACCAATCACCGTTCGCAGGAGCTTGACGGCTTCCTCGACGAGGGCGTTGAGGCTGATGCGCTTGCGCTGCAGGACCTGGCGGCGGGCAAAGGCCAGGAGCTGCGCCGTCAGCCCCGCGGCACGTTCGGCCTGGTCACGAATCCGCTGGAGGCGCTCGTGGACGCGCGAGGCGGGCGGCGCGTCTTCACCGGCCAGTTCGACCCAGCCCAGAATGGCGCCCAAGGCGTTATTGAAATCGTGAGCGATGCCGCCGGCTAGGCGTCCGATGGCCTCGAATTTCTGCAGTTGCTGTACTTGTTGTTCCAAGTGACGGCGTTCCCGGCGCGCCGCGGATTCCCGCAATTCCCGCTGAATGGCGGGGACCAGGCGCTGCAGGTTGCCCTTCACCAGGTAATCCTGCGCGCCGTTCTTGAGGGCGGCCACGGCAGTCTCTTCGCCCAAAGTGCCCGAGACAAAGATGAAGGGCATGTCGAAACCCTTCTCTCGAAGGAAACTGAGAGCGTCGGTGCCGGAGAATTGCGGCATGGAATAGTCGGAGATCACCAAGTCCCATTGCTGGCGCGCCACAGCGGCGGCCAGGGCGGCCGGCGAATCCACGCGCTCGTGGATTACGTCGTAGCCGCCGCGCCGCACTTCGCGGAGCAGGAGGAGGGCGTCGTCTTCCAGATCTTCGATGATCAAGAGGCGAAGCGGAATACCCATTCACATTCCCCTGGCCGGAGGGCGTTCATTCAGGATGAGCCAATACAGTCCGAGCTGGCGGACGGCTTCGATGAACTGGTTGAAGTCCACCGGCTTGCGCACATAGCTATTGGCGCCCAGGCCGTAACCGTTGATGAGATCCTGCTCTTCGTTGGAGGAGGTGAGGATGACCACGGGGAGCAGCCTGGTGCGTTCATCGGCGCGGAGACGCCGCAGGACTTCCAAGCCGTCCACCTTGGGGAGTTTCAGGTCCAGCAGGACCACCTGGGGAATGCGGTTGGCGTCCCGGCCGGCGTAGGTTCCGGAGGCGAAGAGATAGTCGAGGGCCTCGACGCCGTCATGCGCGACCACCACGTCGTTCTTGATGTTGTTTTTTTGCAGGGCGCGCAGCGTGAGAGCTTCATCGTCCGGGTTGTCTTCGACCAGCAGAATGGCTTTGTTCGGCATGTTGTCTCCCTGAAACCCATCATAAAGTGAAGTAAAACGTGGCGCCCTTCTCGACCGCTGCTTCGGCCCAAATCTCCCCGCCGTGCCGGCGGACGATGCGCTGGACGGTCGCCAGACCTATGCCGGAGCCGGGGAACTCGTTCGCCCCGTGCAATCGCTGGAAGGCCCCGAACAAACGGCCGGCGTAGCGCGGATCGAATCCCGCCCCGTCGTCGCGCACGAAAAACGCCCGCTGGCCGCCGTATTGGCTGGCGCCGAACTCAATCCGAGCACGCTGGTGACCGGAGGTGTATTTCCAGGCGTTGCCGAGGAGATTCTCCATCACCACACGGAGCAGCCGCGAATCCCCTTCAGCGACCAGGCCGTCTCCGATCACGAACTCCACCCGCCGAGTCGGGCTGGCTTTTTGGACTTCCTCGGCGATCGACCTCGCCAAAGCGCTCAGATCGAGCCTTTCCCGGCGGATGGGGGTGCGTGTGACGCGGGAGAGATTCAGCAAATCGTCGATCAATACCGACATACGCTGGGTCGCCAAACGCACACGCTGCAGGTGATCCTTGCCGCTGGAGTCCAGCTTGTCGGCATGATCCTCCAGCAATGCCTGGCTAAACCCGTCAATGCTGCGGAGTGGCGCTCGCAGGTCGTGCGAGACGGAGTAGGAGAAAGCTTCCAACTCTTTGTTGGCGGCGAGCAATTCTTTATTGGCTCGCTGTGTTTCCTCCTCGGCGCGCTGCCGGTCCGTAATCTCTTTCTCAAGTTGCGCGTTGGCCCGCTGCGCCTTAACTTTTTCCTCGTCGAAGTCTTCGAGAATGCTCACCACTGCGCGCTGGGTTTCCTGCAGATGGGCCTTCTCTGCGGAGAAGTCGTCCAAAATGTTCAGTGCCGAACGCTGGGCTGCTTGGAGCAGGGTCCTCTCGACCGCGAAATCGTCGAGGATGTTCAGCGCCGCGCGCTGGGCGCCTGCCATGCGCGATTTTTCGGCGTCGAAGTCTTCGAAGATGTTGAGCGTGGCGCGTTGCCCGAGTTGGAGGTCGCTCTTTTCTGCCGCGAAATCCTCCAGAATGTTCAACACTGCGCACTGGGCGATTTCGAGCGCGGCCCGGTCGGGCACAGAGTCGTGGGAGGGGGCAGGGGCCAGGCGTCCAGAGTCCAGAGGTGTTTCGTGCAGGCTGGGGTCTGATGTTTGAACGCTCATGGTTGTCCGACCGGTACGGTTCGTTCCGTGAGGTGGCGCTTAAGTTCTTCGATCTCTTTCTTCAGCTCAATCATTTTCAGCTCGCGGCCCACGGTAAGTTTCTGAAATCGCTCCAACTCGGCCAGCCGCTCCAGTTCTCGAGTGCGTTGATCAGCCAACTCCACCTCGGCCTTTTTTAGCGGCGTGATATCTCGCGCGGCAGCAAAAACGCCCAGAGCGTTGTCGTTGACATCCTTATAGACGGAGGCGTTGTAGAGGACGTGGGATACCCCCCCGTGGATATGTCGGATGGTCAAAGGATAGTCGGTAACGAAGCCTTTGGCGAACGCCTGCTGGTAGCCCTCGCGGGCTTTTTCAGGTTCGGTGAAGTAGTTCGAGAAATCCGTGGCAATGAGCTTCTTCCGGGCTACGCCGGTGACCTTGACGGTAGCCTCATTGACATCGGTGATTTTGCCTTCGGGGCTGATGGTCACCAGGGGGTCCAAGCTGGCCTCGATCAAGCTGCGGGCATACTGGGAGGCCTGCTTTTGGGCGGTGATGTCGCGGGCGGCGGCGAAAACACCCAGCACGTTGCCCCGGGTGTCCTTGTAGACCGAGGCGTTATAGAGCACATCGGTGAAGCGTCCCTCAGCATGCCGGATGGTGAGGGGGTAGTCGGTGACGAAGCCTTCCGAGAAGACGCGCTGGTAGCCCTCACGGGCCTTTTTGGGTTCGGTGAAGTAGTTGGCGAAATCGGTGCCGATGAGTTTTTCGCGGGGCACGCCGGTGACCTTGACGGTGGCCTCATTGACGTCGGTGATTTTGCCTTCGGGGCTGATGGTCACCAGGGGGTCCAAGCTGGCCTCGATCAAGCTGCGGG
>Ga0214473_10000931_pt1 | contig 39942 bp, 31 predicted proteins | sample RVTome_7_FD_203509 | JGI IMG/M metagenome (GOLD analysis project Ga0214473, IMG submission 203509) | Soil microbial communities from uranium-contaminated site in the Upper Colorado River Basin, Wyoming, United States - RVT98D197 | ecosystem: Environmental > Terrestrial > Soil > Contaminated >...
GAGGCCGCCGCGGCGCCGCCAATACCCCAGCCGAGCCATGCGAACAAGAGGACCAGCGCCAGCCCAAGCGCCGGCTGGGTCAGGTCTTCCGAGAGCACGGCGTACTTCATCTGCTTGGCGATGCGGGTGGCGCCGGCGGCGGCCTGCAGGCCGGCCGAGGCGGCGATGCCCAGGCTGAACCACCGCAGCACCGGGGCCAGCTCGGGTTTGTGGAATGCGCCGGAGGCGAGGGCCGGTGCAGCCAGGTAGATGGAACCGCCTAGCGCGGCGCCCAGGCCAAACGGGATGCCAATCCCCAGCCCGACGATCTGCCGAAGGCTACCGGGGGCGACGATGCGGCTGCGGGCACCGTAGCGGATGAGGGCGGTATCCATCCCCAGCAGTGACACGAGCCCGGTGAGCCGCAGCACGGTCCAACCGACCGCGTACCACCCGAAAGCTTCGGGGCCAAAGAGCCTGCCGATCGAGACCTGGGTCAGCAGCAGCAGACCGCGGCCGGTGACCCGGCCGGCGACCGAAACCGTGGCGCCCTGGGCCAGCTCGGCGGTGTCAGCCGCCGAGGCGTTGTTGCCGGATGAATTGGGAGACATGCGGGGAGGGCCTCAGTCCTCCAGGGCGAAGCGCTTGATCCCCGTCCACTGCGCCAGGAGCAGCGCCAGAAAGAGAGGGTACTCGGCGTAGCGGCGCCACAATCGCCGGGGCTCGCTCGCCAATCGGAACAGCCACTCCAGCCCGGAGCGCTGTATCCAGCGCGGGGCCTGAGCTTTGGTCCCTGAGAGGAAATCGAAGGCGGCTCCCACCCCGATCATGACGGCCGCCCCAATCTTGTCCCGATGCTCAGCGATCCAGCGCTCCTGCCTGGGCGATCCGATACCCACCCAGACAATGTCCGGGCGCGAATCGTTGATCCTCTGCACGATCTCCGCCTGCTCCCCGGGGGTGAGTGGCCGGAAGGGCGGCGCAATTGCACTGGCGATCTGCAGGAACGGGAAGCGCTCCAGGAGCCGGGTCTTCAGGGCCCCCAGTGTCTGCTCGCTGCCGCCGTAGAAACAGACGCGGTGGCCGCATTCCATCGAGCGTTGGCACATCGCGCTCATGAGGTCCGGCCCATAAACCCGGCCAACGTGTTTGTGCCCGCGCCGGCGCAGGTACCAGACCAGGGACATCCCATCCGGGGTAACCATGGCGGCTTCATTGAAAACCCGCCGGAGGGTCCGGTCTCGTCTGCAATCCATGATGCTGTGCGCCGCCGCGACGCAAACGTAGTTGCGCTGGCCGCTCTGGATGATGTGGTCTACGCTATCGACGGCCTGCGGCAGGTTGATGGCGCTCACGCCGACGCCGAGGACGTTGACCCGCGGCCATGCCATCGTTTCAAGTGAATCTGTGCTGGAGCTCCCTGGTAGGTTGGGCACAGAGGGCAATTCTAACCTTAGGGGACGGCTACCGCCGAACTGCCGCTCTGTTATCATTCCAAGACTGGAGCTGGCAGCCGGCCGGGAGGGCGATCTCAGCGCACCTCCAAATCCAATTGAGCATGTTATGTCAAGGCTAGGCGCGGCCTTTCGCGCGGGAACAGGAGTGCTTGGCGGCCTGCTGGATCGCATCCTTCCAGCGCGGCTGATCCAGGCTCTGGTCGCGGCGCGATTCAGACGCAGGCCGGCCGACATCCTGGAAGGCATCGGCCCCGGCTTGAATCGGAAACCAAACCTTGACAATCGCCCTCAGGACCTGGAGGTCTTCGGAGACATCGGGTTTGAGCACTTGGCAGTGCTGTACTCCAGCACCTCCCTGGACCACGCCATCTCCTCGATGACCGTCCGGCAAGGGGCCTATCTCTTCGGGCTCATTCGGCAGATGCGAGCGCGCAAGGTCGTGGAGATCGGGCGATTCAAAGGCGGGACCACGCTGATCATGGCGGCCGCCATGGGGAACCATGGGCACCTGTGGTCGATCGATATCGGCTACAAAGAGTCATACATGAATCCGGGACGATCATGGGACGCCATGCTCAGTGATGCCCTGGTTGCCTTCGGGCTCTCCAACGTCGAGATCCTGGTTGGGGATTCTCGTACCATTGAGGTGGACTTCGGGGGCGAAGTGGACCTCGCGACGATCGATGGCGACCACAGCTATGAGGGTGTGCGCAGCGACTTCGAACGGTTTGGGCGCTGTGTTCGCGTAGGGGGATCGATATTGTTCGACGATTTTGTTGGTGACGGCGTCTTTCCTTCACATGAGGACACAGTAGGCCGTTTGGTGAGGGAAGTTGCAGACGGAGGAGAATACCGGCTCGTAAAGACTGTCAACAGAATGGCCCACTTGGTTCGCCTTCGGTGAAACCATTCCGGCGGCGCCGATTGGGGAACAGGTGCCCCCTAATGCCCTTGATGGGTCAAGAGCTGAGAGACCGCGGTGCGAGTGTCAGTGAGATCAGGTCGAACTCGACTTCTCTGGGGATCTGGGTCATCCGCTGTCCAGGACGTCGGGGCCGAGCATGACATGGGCTCGTATCGATGCCTGTTCGCTGGATAACACCAGACGCGACGGCTTCATGGAGCAGTCGCCTGGACAACCAGGAGCACGCGCTATTGTCCGTATGAGGAAGGCGCTGAAAGTACTGCGACCGCTGGTCGCACCCATTGGCCTTGTCTACAGCACGTTCGAATATCTACTGCTCGTTCTCCGCGCCTATCCTTGTTTGCGGGGAGCGGAGTCAGTACATCCTCTCCTGTTCTGGAGCTTCGGCCATGTGGTGATTGATCCCCACATGCTGGCCATGCGTTTTGCAGGGCGACGGCTGGTAATCCTCGTCAGTCGCTATCCGGGCGATTCTTCAAACGAGTACATCCTTGATTCATTCCAAGGAATGGTCAGGCTCAATTTTCTCAAACACACCTGGTTGGCAGCTCAGATCTGGCAGAAGAACATCGTCGCCGCCACCGCAATCAAGGGCATGATGCGGAGGGTTCTGCGATTCGTCTTGTGGCTGATGCGGAACAAGGCCAACGTGATCCATGAATACCACGAATTCTACGGCCCGAGGGTGAGTGGGACATGGATGGTCGAGTACATCGATCGCCTCCGCTTGGGGCATGCGGCCGACGTCAAAGCCCCCGAGAGGCACATAGGAGCTTTCCGCCGCATTCTGGAGCGCGATTGCCCCGAACTGGCGGAGAGGTGGTTCATTTCGCTGTATCTGCGACGCAAGTTCAGTAACCGGCCTGACGTCCGGGACACAGACCAGATGCCCTATCGCGTCGTGATTTCCCGGATATTCGAGCTCGGAGGGTTCACCTTCCTAGGCGGAGACACAGCGGAGGACAACTTCCGAGATCTCCCCGGTTGGGCCGGCTACTCGCACTTCAATGCACCCAAAGGGCTGGCGGACCTCTACTTCCTTACCCAGTGTCGATTTCTTGTCGGAGGGCACGGTGGGCCCACAACAATGGCGGCGAGCTACAATGTCCCAACTCTGATCACCAACAATGCCTATTACTATCTGTCTGGCTATAGAGAGAACCAAGTAGTAGTCAACAAGGCCGCACGTTGGGTCAGCACTGGAGCGATGCTCCGACCGGAGGAGCTGTTTTCCAGACCAGTGGTGGAGTTCAGTGATACGAGGGAGTTCGAGGAAGCCGGTATCGAACTGATCGACAACAGCGAAGTCGAAATCGCAGATGCGCTCGAGGAGATGGTGAGGAGGTTTGTCTCGAGAGACTTTGCTGAGACCCCCTACAATGGTGCTTATGAGTGGTTTCGTACTCTACTGCCCCATGATTCTGTCGCCTACGTGACTTCCGCGAAACCAGCGATCTCGTACCTGGAATCGCTGAAACGGGGGGCAGGCGTATGAGTGGTGGCGAGACCTAGTAGTTGCCTGCAGTGCGAGGAGGCGGCACATACGAAAGGGCTGGGCCATGCAGAGACTCTTCCGAGATCGATCCGGTAGCATCAAGGAGATGGTCAACACGTTTGAGGGTATCAGCTTCCAGGAGAGCCCGCTCGACTTTTTCATCCTCTTGGCGCGCTACAAGTTTGCAGCCAGGATACTCGACGGCAACGACACCGTGCTAGATGCAGGGTGTGGCCATGGGCTTGGGTCGGTGATGCTCTCCAAGTTCGCAAGGTCTGTCACTGGGTTGGATGCCGATCACGAATTAGTCAAGTACTGTCAAAACACATACGCCCGCATACAGAATCTCTCTTTCACGCAAGGAGATCTGCGGAACCTGTCCGGCCTGAAAGGCCAGTTCGACACGATCGTCTGCCTGGACGTTATTGAGCACTTCGGGCTGGAGGATGCCCAAGTCGTGCTTGACAGTCTCTCGGGCGCATTGACCTCCCGGGGAATGCTTGTGATCGGCACGCCCAATGCCCGCTCTCAGGAGTTTGGCTCAGATCGCCGAAGACAAACCCATGTGTTTGAGTACGACTATCCCACATTTCGTGCAATGCTCGGTGCATGCTTCAAGCGCGTAATCGTGCTTTCGATGACCGACGAGTTGGTGAGTACTGGGTTCAGCGAGCTTGCATGGTACTTCATGGGCACGTGCTTCAAGTGAGGGAAGGGATCTTAGGAAATGGAGTGCCTTGTCACAGGTGGTGCAGGGTTCATCGGGTCACATCTCGTTGATCGCCTACTGGCAGACGGGCATCGTGTGACCGTGCTGGATGACTTCACGACGGGGCGCCGTGACAATCTCAGCCATCATGATCTCAACCGGGAATTGAGAATCATCGAGTCAGACATCACCTGCCTTGGTGATGATGCGATGAAGTTCGACGGAATCGATTGGGTGTTCCATCTGGCGGCCCTTGCCGACATTGTCCCATCCATCGAACGGCCGCTTGAGTACCACAGAACTAATGTCAGCGGGACAGTCGTGATCCTTGAGCTAGCGCGCAAGGCCGACGTCAAGCGATTCATATATGCCGCATCTTCATCCTGCTATGGCATACCTGACGGTTACCCCACATCCGAGGCTGCTCCAATCCGTCCGCTATACCCATACGCTCTGACAAAGCACCTTGGTGAAGAGTACGTCTTGCACTGGGCGACTACATTCAACATTCCAGCAGTGTCGCTGCGGCTCTTTAACGTCTATGGCCCAAGGTCGCGCACCTCTGGGGCATATGGCGCGGTATTCGGAGTCTTCCTGGCTCAGAAACTGGCCGGCAAGCCCTTCACGGTCGTGGGGGATGGGACACAATCGCGTGATTTCACCTTTGTGACCGACGTGGTTGATGCCTTCATCAGGGCGGCGGAATCTGACTTGACCGGCGAGGTCCTCAATGTCGGCAGGGGCACTTCCAATAGTGTAAACAGGCTCGTGGAGTTGCTTGGCGGCGAAGTAGTCTATATCCCCAAGCGCCCCGGTGAGCCTGACCGTACGCTTGGTGACATAAGCAAGATTCGGCGCCTCCTAGGCTGGGAGCCGCAAGTGCCGTTCGAGGCGGGAGTCCAAGTCATGCTTGACAACATCGAGCACTGGCGCGGGGCGCCGATTTGGACCGCGGAGACGATTGATGCTGCCACGAAGCTCTGGTTTCGACATCTTGGTGGCGGGACTGGGAATAATGACCCTGCAGGCTAGAGTTCGCTATCCACTTTCGGCGCGGAGACCATTTTGGAGGGCACGTGAACGAATCCAGACGCTGGTCAAGTACCGGCTGCCAATGTGGATCAACGATTGTCGACCAAATGACTCACTCGTGCTGTTGACCCCGGCCATGTTCCGCGAGGCGAGAAATCGCAAGTCCGTTGACTTGATCACTGAACAACGGAGGGTCTTCGCGTGGGCACTGCACGATGCTGACGGACGCGGGGACACTTACCAGAAATGGAATGACTTTGAGCAACATGTGAAACGCTGGCTGGAATGGTATCGCCCGCATCACTTCGTCTGGAAACGGCCGGTTGACACGCTTGTCGAGGAGTTGGCCCACAGTGTCAGTGAGCTCGGCCTCCGTACGTGGCGACGCATGTTCAGACGGTATTCCGTTCACCACCTTGCTGGCCACGACGGCTATTCCCTGCCGGACCTCTACTACTCGATCATCGCGCTGGGAAGTCTTCCCCGGGTTGCGCTTGACATAGGCGGGGGATGGGGGCGATTGGGCATGGCTTGGATCGCCGTGGGCTGCCCGAGCGTTGCAGTCATCGACTCGATCGAGCAGGCGTATATCCTGCAGAATGCCTATCTGCAGTCTGTGCCGGATGGGCACTTCTGGGAGCTGCTTGGGGAAGATGTCGATGCAATTGATGTCGCTTCGCACAGCGGAATTGCCCATTTCCCGTTCTGGCAGTTGCCACAGGTCCGCAGCGGTTCGATCGACGTGGTATCTGCTGTCCAGGTGCTACGCGAGGTTGATGATTCGACAGTAGTATTCCTCGCTGAGCAGCTGGTTCGCTTGTTGAAACCGGGAGGGGTATTCTACGTACGAGACAACGACCATTCCTATTCCAGCGGTTGCATGCACAGCATCGATGTCACTGGGCTCCTGGTCGAGCGGGGTTTCGATGTCATCTACCACCCCGAATTACGGCAAGGACGAGACATTCACGGTGTCCCACGAGTCTTCCGCTGGCCCGGCTAGCCCAATATGCTCTGCAAGTGAGGTCTGACTGTGAGTGGCATATCCCGATCCCCCCAGTCCAAGGTTCAGGACATCGGGGTCCTTGCGCAGAAACTAGCGATGCTGAAGGCCGAAGGCAATCTCATTGCACTCTGCCACGGGGTTTTTGACCTCGTCCACCCCGGCCACATCCGATTGCTGGAAGCAGCCAGAAAGGGCACCGACCTTCTGGTGGTGACTGTCGTAGCCGACGACTTCGTCAACAAGGGGCCTGGCCATCCGGTCTACAACCAGCGTCTGCGGGCTGAGACCCTTGCGGCACTCGAGGTAGTTGATTTTGTGTCGATTGTTGACTCCCTCTCTGCCGCTCCGGCCATCTTGCAGCTCAAGCCCGACGTGTACGCAAGGGGACAAGTGATCGGTGGGGAAGTTGACTCCCCCCGTCTCGATGGCGACTTGGCGGAGGAAGGCGCTCTCAGTGCAGTGGGGGGCCGGCTGCACGTGGTCGAAGACATCATGTTTAGCTCGACCAACTTGCTCAATGCGTATTTTGGCGTTTTTCCCCCTGAGACGGACCTCTTCTTGCGATCATTCCGGGCGGAATACTCTGCCGAGCAGATCGTCGCACATCTTGAGGGGCTGCGTGACCTCAAGGTGCTGGTTGTTGGCGACAGCATAGTGGACGAGTACCATTTCTGCCGACCGTATGGTATGGCATCGAAGTCGACAGGCCTGGCGGCTCAATTCATCGAGGCCGAGGCCTATGCGGGTGGAGCCCTTGCAGTCGCAAATCACGTGGCGGGGTATTGCGACCAAGTGCAACTCGTGACCGTGCTCGGAGGGAAGGACGCTCGCGAGGAGTTCATACGAGCTCACCTTAAACCCAATATCACGCCCCGTTTCTTTTTTCGACCGGACGGTCCGACCGTCATCAAGCGGCGCTTTGTCCGCCCGTTTCTCACACTCAAGCTCTTTGAGATCGCCATTTTCGATGACCATCCGCTACCAGATGAGGTGAATCGTGAGCTCACTGATTTCGTTTCTGGCGTGATAGCCAACTTCGACCTGGTCATTATTGCGGATTTCGGTCATGGAATGATCGGCCCGGAGCTTGTGGATATCCTGAGCCAGCGGTCGAGCTATGCTGCCCTCAATGTGCAGCTGAACAGCGCCAACTATGGGTTCAATGTGGTTAGCAAGTACCCCCATGCCGACTACGTCTGCATTGACGAGGAAGAAACCCGAATGGCCGGACGGGCCCGTTATGAACCGCTTGAAGCCCTTGTAGCCCGACTCGCAGGTGCGCTTCAGGTCGATACAATGACTGTGACCCGTGGTCACAACGGGTCGATCACATACAAGCGGGGAGACGGCTTCACGCACACGCCGGTGCTCTCGCGGGAGGTCGTCGATCCGATCGGAGCGGGTGATGCATACTTGTCAATTGCATCGCTATGTGCCTGCAAGGGCTACCCCCCGGAGCTTGTCGGGTTCATCGGGAATGCGGCAGGCGCCGTGGCGGTTCGAATCGTGGGCAACAAGTCGTCCGTCGAACCGCGGGAGTTATATCAGTTCATTCGGACACTGCTGAAATGAGCGTCACCTCTTATGGCTGATAGGTCGAGGTTCGCAGAAGAATACCTGAACGGGCTTGTGAGGACCGCCCGGGGGATGCCGCTAGATGACATCGCCAAGCTGCTGGAGATACTCGAAGTCGCATTGCGGGAACGCCGTCTCATTCTCTTGGCGGGAAATGGCGGGAGTGCGGCAACAGCTTCCCATATGGCCAACGACCTGATGAATGGTGTGGCCCAGGGCGGAAAATCCGGATTCCGAGCAATTGCGCTTTCGGACAATGTGCCAGCGATCACGGCAGTTGCCAACGACCTGGACTACCGGGAGATCTTCGCCCGGCAGATCGAGGGCCTGGCCCAGCCCGGAGACGTCCTCCTTCTGATCTCTGGCAGTGGCAACTCTCCTAACCTGCTTCGAGCAGTTGAGTGTGCCCGGACCATCAGGATGACTACTCTGGCGCTCCTTGGGATGGGGGGCGGGAAACTCGCAGGATTGGTTGACTTCTCCGTGATCGCTCCATCGGATGACTACGGCCCCATCGAAGATATCCACATGGTTCTTGATCATCTGATCACCGCCTATTTCCGAAACCGCCTCTCGACGAATCCTGAGCACTAGCTGCACATGACACGCGCTGCCGTGTTTCTTGACAGAGACGGGGTCCTCATCCGCGAGAAGGGGCTGCTGACGAGGTGCGAGGATGTCGAGTTGCTCCCGGACGCCGCCAGCGCGGTTCGCGACCTGCGGGCGGCGGGCTTCCTGGTTGTGGTGGTGACGAATCAGACTATAGTCGCGCGAGGTCTTGCTTCAACGGCCGATGTCGAGAAAGTCCATTCCAATGTCCAGGCAATGCTCGGAACGTTCGACGCAGGCATCGATGCATTCTATTACTGTCCGCACCATCCCCAGGCTACCCTGCCCGAATACCGCGTCGACTGTGAATGTCGGAAGCCACGACCTGGCATGCTGCTGCGGGCGGCAGCAGAGCACGATCTTGACCTAAGTCGGAGCTACATGGTGGGGGACCGAATCTCGGATGTCGCGGCTGGCAATCGTGCGGGGTGCTACACCATTCAAGTACGCACAGGGGAACACGAAGCGGTGCCAATTGAGTCGAGCGACAACATAGACAACTACATCACACCACTCAAATCCTGTGAAAGCATCGGCGAGGCGGCGCGCCTGATCTTGGGGATGGCCAAATGAAAGCCCTGATCCTCTGTGCTGGCCTTGGGACCCGCCTCGGTGGGCTTGTTGAGGACTTGCCCAAGCCAATGTTGCCCCTCCTTGGCAAGCCGCTGTTGGAGTACAACATCCGCTATCTGGTTCATCATGACTTCGATCAAATCGCGATTAACCTCTACCACAAGCCTGAAGCGATCCAGGCGACCTTCGGAGATGGGTCAGAACTCGGCGCGAGCATTCATTACGCCGTCGAGGATCACCTGCTGGGAACGGCGGGAGCAGTCAAGAACTTGGAGGCGTTTCTGGGTACCGAAGAGGATTTCCTGGTGCTCTATGGCGACCTGCTTGTCGATCAGGATCTGCGCGTCATGCTCAAGGCGCACCGCGAGAAGCGCGCCTGCGCCACTCTGCTACTCCATCAGCGTGAACGGTCCAACAGCCTGGTGCAAATGAACGCCGAGCGGAGAATCACCGGATTCCTCGAAAGGCCCACTGAAGCCCAACGCCGGGCCTTCCCATTCCCTTGGGTCAATTCTGGCCTGCAGTTGCTGAACCGCCGCATGCTCGATTACATTCCTGCCAATCATCATGCCGATCTCCCCAAGGATGTGTACGTTGCGACGTTTGAGCACGAGCGACTGTTCGGGTACCCTTTGACAGGGTTCAGGGTCGCGATCGACTCTCATGAGAACTACAACGCTGCTCAAGAGGCAGTACGCCGGGGAAGCTATTCGCGCGTTGCAGGACATCGTTGACGCAGGGCCGGAGGGACTGACGGCTCAATCCGAGGATGCCGGCCAGATGACAGGAACCCAGCCATCGAATGACTCAAGAGCGTGCCGTAACTAGGAAGCCCTCCATTACCATCAAACCCAGCCCTCGCTGGGTTCCGCTGAACCTCGCCGAGGTGTGGGAGTACCGATCGCTGCTGGTCTTCCTGGCATGGCGGGATGTCTCCGTACGGTACAAGCAGACGGCTCTTGGAGTCGCCTGGGCGGTAATCCAACCACTACTCACTATGATTGTCTTCAGCGTCTTCTTTGGGCGGCTGATTAAGGTGCCTTCGGATGGCGTTCCGTATCCGGTATTCAGCTATGCGGCGCTTCTGCCGTGGCAATACTTCTCAACCGCGCTTGCAAGTGCCTCCCAGAGCCTGATCACGGATGAGAAATTGGTTACCAAGATCTACTTCCCTCGCCTCATCATTCCATTGGCCAGCATCATTCCCCCCGTTGTCGATTTCGGCGCCGCATTCGTCATCCTCATCGGGCTGATGATCTTCTACGGGATCCCGGTCACAGGAAGGCTCCTGCTGTTGCCTGTCCTCATGGTGCTGGCCGCGACCGCCGCTCTCGGATTGGGTCTTTGGCTGTCTGCAACCAACGTCCGCTATCGAGATTTCAGATACGTCGTCCCCTTCGTGATCCAGTTCTGGCTATTTGTGTCGCCCGTTGCCTATCCGAGCAGCGTGGTTCCGGAACAATGGCGCCTCATCTTCGGGCTTAACCCAATGACCGGAGTGATCGAGGGCTTTCGCTGGGCGCTTCTAAGCACCGACACGGCGCCGGGGCCGCTAATTCTGGTGTCAGCCCTAATCTCACTGTTGACTCTCGTGAGTGGGGCATACTACTTCCGAAACATGGAAAGAAGCTTCTCCGACATCATTTAGCAGACAGGCAACAAGGGTGGAACAGGCAGCGATCGTCGCCACTGGCCTTGGAAAGAAGTACTCGATCAGCCCTCAGGGATCGATGTCCCACTATCGTTATCAGCGTCTCACAGATGCCATTGTGGAAGCAGCCACCTACCCGGTACGACTCTTGCGAGGTGCTGCCCGCTCCGCCAAGAAAGACGTCCTGTGGGCTCTGCAAGATGTCAACTTCTCAATCGCCGAGGGGGAGGCAATTGGGCTTATCGGTGCAAACGGCGCGGGAAAGAGCACATTGCTCAAGATACTTAGCCGGATCACCGAGCCGACGACAGGGAAAGCCATCATCTATGGCAGAGTTGGGTCACTGTTGGAAGTCGGCACCGGATTCCATCCCGAGCTGACAGGTCGAGAGAACACCTATCTCAGCGGTGCGGTCTTGGGCATGAGGCGTCAGGACATAGACCGTCGGTTTGACGAGATAGTCGCCTTCGCCGAGGTTGAGCGCTTCATTGATATGCCAGTGAAACGATACTCCACAGGCATGTACCTGCGCCTGGCCTTCTCCGTGGCCGCGCACCTGGAGCCGGACATCTTGCTGGTCGACGAGGTCCTCGCGGTGGGGGACGCTTCGTTCCAGAAGAAGAGCCTTGGGCGCATGGAGGGCGTAGTCGGTGAGGGCCGCACGGTAGTCTTGGTCAGCCACAGTATGCCGACCATCTCCTCTTTGACACGCCGTTGTCTGTGGCTCGACCAGGGTAGGCTGCTTGAAGACGGCCCCACCGCAGACGTTGTGAGAAAGTACATTTCTCATGTAGCGACAAGCATGGGCGGAAGCACTGGGCGTGTCAACCTCCACGACCATCCCCGAATCTCCCCACACCAACATGCCCGGGAGATTGAATTCGATCAGATCTGTCTGCGGAACCGGCAAGGGCAAATCACCTCAGCGTTTTTTGAATCGGAACCAGTTCACTTGGAAGTGAGAGTGGTAGCCCACAAGTCCGTTGATCTGGTCGAGATCCGGGCCTATGTCAAGAGCATTGACGGTACGTGGCTATTCAGCGTTCCCTCAGGCAAGCGAGAGGTCTCTCTCGGAGAGGGGAGCCACACGATTCGGACCCAGTTTGATCCCTGTTTTCTGCGCCCCGGAAAGTACTTCATTACGCTCATGCTCGGCACAGGCATTCCACAGGACGCGATCGAGGCAGCGGCCTACTTTGAGGTCGAGCATAGCCCTGCCGGATACGATGACGTCGTCTGGCGCGCGACTTCATTCGGTGCGATGAAATTCGATTATCGTTGGGATGATTGGCTCAAGCCCGAAAGCAAAGACTCGGTCACGGCGGGATTGGGTTAGCCCAAGTCAAGCGGTGCACACGGATCTTCCAACCGTCCGGTCCAGCAAACGATTTCGGTATCTCAAACTGCCTTCTCAGAGCCCTGTTTTGGAACTCGAGGACTTGGGATGATCGCCTTGCTGGATCGCCACAGCCTCTCTTGCGCCATGGTCTACGTCCGGTGCTCCCTGCGGCCCACCGCATCCAGGGCGGGTGCGGGATGACGGGCGAGCGCCTCCTCATCATCTCACCGGGGGTGCCCCACAAGAGCGAAGGCGCCAGCTCGGTACTCTTCTATCACTACATTGAGCAGCTCAAGAACGCTGGCTTCCGTATTCTGAACACATTGCTCTGCGACCCCATACATGAGCCAGGAGACTACCTACGCGTCCTGGCGACGTATCACCAGGAGCTGGAGAGCCCCGGACGGTTCGACATCCGCGTGGTCCGCTCCCGAGGGTTCATTCGGCGGAGTCCGCTCACCATCCGCCTGGACACGAAGAGCCTCCGACCGCTCAATGAACACGTACAGACCTTCAGGCCGGAGATCGTCCTGTGTTTCGATCTGATGAGCGCCTGGGCTGCGCGAGCGCTGAATTGTCCAGGCGCCTCGATCGCGTGGCTGGGGGACCTCAATTTCCAGACCGGTTGGTATCATGCGCTGTACGGCTCACGCGAAAACCCCCTGTTGGCCGTGAAGATCCCGGTCGAGTGGTTGCGCTCCCTCTTGTGGCGCAGGATCTACAGGAGGGTACTCAGCGGCTTCAAGGCGGTGATTGTCTCCAGCAGGTCATCCGAAGACCAACTGGCCAGGATCGGCATCCCCGCCTGCTACTTGCCCTATCCCTGGCCCAACTTGCAGACCGGGGATGGCAGCTCAGGCCGGGCAACGGGCGCAATGCCGACCTTCGTGTTCTTCGGGAATCTCGCGGCGCTTGGCTCTCGGTCTGCGCTGCATTTCCTGATCCGAAAGCTGTATCCGAAATCGGTCGAACGCTGGGGGCAGGGCGGGTTCCGGATACGGATCGCGGGGACCAGCGACCTGCCCGGCTGGGCACGCCGGGCAGTGGAGGGTAAGCGCGAGGTGGAGTTCATTGGCTTCCAGGAAGACCTCGATGGCTTGCTGGCAAGCTGCCACGCCATGCTCGCTCCGATCGCCGTGCCGGTCGGCAACCGCAGCCGCATTGTGACTGCGCTGGCAAAGGGCAGCCTGGTGATCGCCCACCGGAACGCGGCTCTGGGGAATCCGGACCTGGTGGATGGGGAGACCTGTTACCTGGCGGGAACTGCCGATGAGTTCGTGGACCGGATGGAATTGGCCGCAACTGACCCCGCCCGGACTGCGCAGATAGTCGATCGGGCCCGCGGGGTCTACAATAGCAGGTTCAGGCCGGAGGCGGCTTTCCAGATGCTCCTGCAAGTACTAGACGAGGTGAGCGGAGTTCGAAGTGCCCACTCATAACCTGGCACCCGGTCACCAGGCCCGTTGCCAGATTTGCAGCGCGGAACGCCTTGACCTGGTGCTGGACCTCGGCCATCATCCGCCGTGTGACTCGTTGCTCACTCTGCAGCAACTGAATGAAGCGGAGAAGGTCTACCCCCTTCGATTCATGCGCTGTCTCGAATGCGGGTTGGCCCAGATCGACTATGTGGTGCCCCCCGAGGAGCTCTTCTTCCCGGAGTATCCCTACCGTAGTGGCATCACCGGCACGCTGGCAGGGTATCTGCAGAGCATTGCCACTGCGCTGGTTGCGGACTACGGACTGGGCAAGGATTCTTTCGTCGTGGACCTCGGATCGAACGACGGCACCCTGCTCCAGGGCTTCAAGACGCGTGGGATGCGCGTCCTGGGAGTGGAGCCGACCAACGTGGCGGGGATCGCTATCGGAAACGGGATCCCAACGGTCCAGGAGTTCTTCAGTCTCGAGCTTGCGCAGCGGTTGCAGGCTGAACACGGTCCGGCGCAGGTCGTCACCGCCGCCAACATGTTTGCCCACGTGGCCAGGCTGGGCGATCTGATCCGGGGAGTGGAGGAGCTGCTGGTCGATGGGGGAATATTCCTCAGCGAGTCGCACTACCTCCTGGACCTGTTGGAGCGGACACAGTACGACTCGATCTACCACGAGCACCTGAAGTATTACTCGCTCCGGTCCATCCGTACCCTTTTCAGTCACTACGATTTCACGGTGGTGGACGCGGAGAGAATTCCCAACTACGGGGGCTCAATTCGTGTGTACGCCATGAAAGGCAAGGGCCGGCCCGTGACCGAGCGCCTTGAGCGGCTGGTTGCGGCCGAGGTGGATGCTGGCCTGGACGGTGGGGAAGTGTTCGAGGCGTTCGCCGAGAGAGTGCGTCGCTCCAAGCTGGAGCTGCAGCACTTGCTGGTAGATATCAACCGGCAGGGGGAGGCTGTTGTCGGCATCGGTTGCCCCGGGCGAGCGAGTACACTCCTGAACTATTGCAATGTCGATCCCGTGCTCATGCCGTACATCGCCGAACAATCCAGTTCCCTCAAGCTCGGACTCTACCTGCCTGGTAAGCATATACCGGTCGTGGATGAGCAGCGGATGATGCAGCAGCAGCCTGAGTACGCGGTTCTCCTTTCCTGGCACTACGGTGAGCCGATTGTGGACAAACTGAGAATGAATGGCCTTGCTTCCAAGATCATCGTTCCCCTCCCTGACGTTCGGGTGCTTGAGTAAAGAACCATGGGCGTCTTGATCATCGCCGAGGTCGGTTCGGTGCACGACGGCAGCCTGGGCAACGCCCTGCAGCTGATTGATGCCGCCGCGGATTGTGGAGCCGAGGCGGTCAAATTCCAGACTCACATCGCCGAGGCGGAAACCCTGCGCGACGCACCCATGCCGCCGTATTTCCAGGGGGAGCCGCGCTACGAGTACCTCGAGCGGACCAGCTTCACCCAGGACCAGTGGCGCCAGCTCAAGGACCGCTGTGAAGCGCGCGGCGTGATCTTCATGTCCTCGCCCTTCTCGGAGGAGGCGGTCGACCTGCTCGAGGCGCTGGGTATGACGCACTACAAGATCCCCTCCGGGGAAGTGACCAACCTGCCCCTGTTGGAGAAGATCGCCCGCCTTGGAAAGCCCGTCCTGCTGTCCTCCGGGATGAGCACCTGGGATGAGCTCGACCGCGCCGTGAAGGTGGTTCGGGCCCAACACGACCTGCTCACGGCACTGCAGTGCACCACCGAGTATCCCTGCCCACCGGAGCGGGTTGGTTTGAATGTGATGCTGGAGATGAAGGATCGCTACGGCGTCCGCGTGGGCCTCTCCGACCACACCCTCACCATCTACGCACCACTTGCTGCGGTCACGCTGGGCGCGCAGGTGATTGAGAAGCACTTCACCCTCAGCCGGCGAATGTACGGCAGCGACGCGCCCCATTCGCTGGAGCCGGAGGAGTTCGCAGAGATGGTGCGCGGAATCCGTGCCGTGGAGACCATGCTCGCCAGCCCGGTCGACAAGTCCGAGGCCGGGAGATATGCGGACATGAAGGAGATCTTCCAGAAGAGCGTCGTGGCGATCGTCGACATTCCGGCAGGGGCGGTGATCGGCCGCGACATGCTCGGCATCAAGAAACCCGGCACTGGCCTGCCGGCAGCACGCATCGACGAACTGCCGGGCAAGCGCACCGCCCGTGCCGTCGGGCGAAACCAATTGCTCCAGGACGATGACATTCGGTGGGAGAGTTGAACGTTGCGTAAAGTCTGTGTAGTCGTCGGCTCGCGGGCCAGCTACAGCAGCATCAAGTCCGCCATGCGCGCAATCCGCGACCACCCCGACTTGAAGCTGCAGGTGGTTGCGGCCGCCTCCGCCCTCATCGATCGCTATGGCAACGTGGCGGAGATGATGGAGCAAGACGGCTTTGAGATCTCCGCCCGGGTCAACATGCTGCTGGAGGGCGCAACGCCGGCGACGATGGCCAAGTCAACGGGGCTAGGCCTGCTCGAGCTGCCCACCGTATTCGAACAGCTGAAGCCGGATATTGTGCTGACGGTGGGCGACCGCTTCGAGACCATGGCCGTCACCCTGGGCGCCGCCTACATGAACATCCTGCTGGCCCACACGATGGGCGGCGAGATCTCTGGGACCATCGACGAGAGCATCCGCCACGCCGTCACGAAGTTTGCTCACGTCCACTTCCCGGCCTGCTCGGAGGCGCGCGACCGGATCATCAAGCTGGGGGAGCGCCCCGAAGATGTCCACCTGGTGGGCTGCCCGCGCATCGATCTGGTGGCCGAAGTCTTGCAGCGCGGTCACGATGGGCTTCCCCCCAATCTGTTCGCCGAGGGAGTGGGCGGGAGCTTCGACCTGGATCAGACCTTCCTGCTGCTCTCGCAGCACCCCGTCACCACCGAGTATGGCTCCGGTGAGGCTCAGATCACGGAGACCCTGATGGCGGTCCACAGCCTGGGCCTGCCGACCATCGCGCTGTGGCCGAACCCGGATGCTGGCAGCGAGGACGTGTCGCGAGGGATGCGCAAGTTTCGCGAGCACTATGACGACTCAAAGGTCCACTTCTTCAAGAACCTGCCCACCGAGGCCTACATCCACCTGATGGATCGCACTGCCTGCCTGGTGGGCAACTCCAGCAGCGGCATCCGCGAGGGCGCGTATATCGGCACGCCCGCAGTCAATATCGGATCCCGTCAGGATATGCGCCAACGCGGCGGCAACGTGATCGACGTGGGGCATGACCGCCAGGAGATCGCGGAGGCCATCAAGAAGCAAGTAGCAAACGGGAAACATCCCTCCGAGCCGATTTACGGCGACGGGCATGCCGGTGAGCGCATCGCCGAGGTGCTCGTGCACGCTAATCCGCCCATCCAGAAGCGGATTGCGTACTGATCCCGATGCAGTGCCTTGGCGTGATCCCGGCCCGCGGTGGGTCGAAGGGCATTCCAGGGAAGAACCTGGTTGATCTCGCCGGGCGTCCCTTAATCGCCTATACCCTCGAAGCCGCACGCCGCAGTGTAGCTCTGGACCGATTCATCGTGTCCACCGATGACGCTCGCATCGCGGCCTTCGCTAAGATGCAGGGCGTGGAGGTTCCGTTCGTCCGCCCGGCCGACCTGGCGGGGGACGACACCCCCATGCAGCCTGTTGTGAAGCATGCCATGGCCGAGATGGATCGCCTGGGATTCCAGGCCGAGGCCGTAATGGTCCTTCAGCCCACTTCGCCTTTGCGGCGCGCCGAACACATCGATGCCGCCGTCGAGATGATGGCTTCGACGGGTGCGGATACGGTCGTCTCTGTGGTTGAGGTCCCCCACGCCTACAACCCGGTCTCGTTGATGATCGAGGAGCCAGGCGGCGAATTGGCCCCATACTCGCCAGGGGAGATGGTGCTGCGGCGGCAGGACAAGCCGCGGGTCTACGCCCGCAATGGTCCGGCCATCCTGCTGATCCGGCGAGCCGTCATCGAGGCCGGCCAGCTCTACGGGAGCCACATCCGCCCGTTGCTGATGAGTGTACGCGACTCAATAGACATCGACGGGCCCGAAGACCTCTTGTTGGCAGCCTTCTGGCTGGGGCGGCGCGGCGACTCGTGACCGGCCGGAAAACCAGAAGGTGGCTGGAAGACACTGGGCTCTCGGACCTCCTCTGGCGGGCGGGGTTGTTCCGCCCGCTCCTAGATTTGCGGGAGGCACTCGGACAGCCGTCAATACGCAGAGCCATACAGCAGGACTGGACCGAGAGTTCCGCCGTGCTGGCAGGGCTGGCTGCAGCCGCTTCGAATCAACCCCTTAGAGCAGGCACCGTGCTCATCGCCTCCACCGTCCAGTTGATCGCCGCCAAGAAGCTGGAGGCGCTGTGGGCATTGGTGCTACGCTTCCTGGGATACCGGCCAATCGCTGTTGAGACCCTGCTGCGCCATGGCCGGTGGACGCGGGCTTATCTCGGCGCGGCAGGGGTTGACCAGGTACACGACCTTCATCGAATAATCGCCAGCCAGCCCTGGCCTCAACCTACCTCGGAAATCCGGGCCTTTGAAGAGGCTGCGACTCCCAGGCTGCCGGAATTGCTGGACATTTCCTATCGCGGAGTCGATATTGGGCGAATCGCCCTTTCCAACCTACTCTACCGCTACAAGTTCCGAACGTTCAACATCCAGGAACGCGACACGCACGCCGACATGTTCCGCGAACTGTGCCGGGTGCAGCGTAATGTCCACGGAGCAGAAGACCTGCTTGAGCAGACGAAACCGGTGTTGGCGTTCGCCATCGAGAAAGGGCTCTCTCCGGGCGCAGAACTCTTCGGGGCAGCTGCAGCGCGCGGAATCCCCTTCATTCAGCAGACCAGCTCACAGAACCCCAGCGACTTCATCCTGCGCCGCTACGACTTCGAGAATCGTCACCAGCACCCCTTCTCATTGTCCCCCGAGACCTGGAGCCATGCCAAGACCATGCCCTGGAGCGGTGCCCACGAGCAGACGCTGATGGACGATTTCGCCGATGGCTACCTCTCCGGCAAATGGTTCAACCGCAAATTCCTGCACGAAGAGAGAAAGATCAAGAGCCGTGAGGAAGTCTTCAAGCAGCTCGGTCTCGACCCCAGCAAGAAGACCGCGGTCGTGTTCTCGCATGTGCTGTGGGACGCAACCTTCTTTTATGGACGAGGGCTGTTCGAAGACTATGAGACCTGGCTGACGGAGACGGTTCGGGCCGCCTACGACAACCCGGCGCTGAACTGGGTGATCAAGCTTCATCCGGACTTGACCTGGAAACTGAAGTTCGAGGGTTTCAGCGGAGAGCTGCGTGATCGGGCGGTCATCGAGGCCGCGGCCGGCGGCAGGCTCCCGGAGCATGTCCGACTGGTGATGCCCAGCACCGACATCAGCACCTACTCCTTCTTTGGGCTGACAGACTACTGCCTGACCGTGCGCGGTACCATCGGTATTGAAATGGCATGCCACGGCGTCCCGGTCCTCACCGCCGGCACCGGTCGTTACTCGGGCCTGGGATTCACGGTGGATTCGGCCACCTCAGAGGAGCTTCTGCACCGCGTGCGGCACATTCAGGACTTGCCTCCGATGACCCCCGCGCAGCTGGAATTGGCCCGGCGATTTGCGTATGCCTTATTCAAGCTGCGGCCCTGGCCCCTTCGGTCGTTCGAGGTGTTGCCCGCCGAGCGTGGGCGCGTCACCCATCCACTCGAGCCGAAGGTACTGGCACATGTGACCTCTCCGGACTCCTTCTTTGCCGCCCCGGACATTCAGGAGTTGATGGGGTGGGTCGAGTCGGGCCAGGCAGACTACATTCGCAGTGGATAGGCGGTCGGCAGATCGGTTGCCGCTCGAAGGACGTGCGCGCATGAAAGGACTCTCCGAGAGCCTGGTGGCCGCCAAGTGGAAGGTCCCATCAGACCTTTCCAGGTCCTTCTTCGGATTCCCGCCGCTGCTGCGCTACACCCAGGAGTTGATCGGGGGGGATCCAGATCGGGACTGCTACCAGTGGACGGTCGACACGTACTTGGGCGATCGGCTGCCGGTGGCGCGGGCACTGAGCCTGGCCTGCGGGCACGGGCACGTCGAACGCCTGCTGGCAGAACGGGGCGTATTCAAGGTGTGCCTCGGCCTGGACCTCGCCCCGGGGGCGATCGAGCAGGCCCGGCAGCTGGCTGCCGAAGGCGGATTTGAGAACCTCCGGTATCAGGTAGCGGATCTGAATCGCCTTGAGCTCGAACCGGCCTCGTTCGATCTGATTCTGGCCGTCGGAGCGCTGCACCACGTGACCGAACTCGAGCATGTCCTGGACGAAGTCTATCGGGCGCTGGAGCCCGGCGGTCTGCTGGTGGCCAACGAGTACATAGGCCTTGATCGCTGGCAGGTGAGCCCTCGACAGTATGAGTTGATCAATGCAGCGATTCACCTGATCCCGCCCGATCTGCGCGAGCGGCGCGAGGAGAACCATTGGCCGGCCTGGCTCTGGCCCCTGGCCAAGCTGGAGCCGCGCCTCGCCCGCCGGCGCCTCAACCCTCTCGCCCCACTGCACGCCTTGCGGCGCCTCTTGACCCGCCGCCCCCCCTTCGGGCGCCTCTACGACCCGCCGCCCCCCTGGTATTGGAGGCTGCGCGATCCCTCCGAGGGAGTGCATGCTTCCCAGATCGTCTCATCCATCCAACAACGATTCGATGATGTCAACGTCCGGCCGTACAACGGCTCGATCCTGTACTTCGCGCTCGACCAGGCCTTCTTCGAGCGCTACGATGATTCGAACCCGCGTCACCGGCGGGTGCTTGACCTGTTGTGTGAGATCGAACGCGAGCTGATTGCATTGGGAGAAGTGCCCAGCGCCGCTGCCCACATCGTGGCGCGAAAGCCGGGCTGAGCGGGGTTCTCGCTTGCGACTCGGCTGGCCGTGCAGCCGGCGAACGGAGTTGAGGACGGGCGATGAGGCCGGAGGATATTGCGCTCTACCGCGACCCCGACAGCGGCTCTGCACTGGTGATCGCCGCGGTCGAAGAGCAGATCGACGGGCTCATCAAGACGGGCACGATCGCCACGGAGGATGGCTCTCGCCGCTATCCGATCCGGGAGTTCGTGCCGCGTTTCGTTCCCCACGACAACTACGCCCGAAGTTTCGGTTTGCAGTGGAATCGTTTTCGTACGGTTCAGCTCGACAGCCACACCGGGCTGACCCTGTCCAAGGACCGGTTCTTTGACACGAGCGGTTGGACGGGTGAAGAGCTTAGAGGCAGGCGGGTGCTGGAGGCGGGTTGCGGCGCGGGACGGTTCACCGAAGTCGTCCTCAGGGCCGGGGCCGATCTGTACTCCGTGGACTACAGCGACTCGGTGGATGCCGTTCGGTCGACCGTCGGTCCGCGCTCCGGGCTGCACCTGGCCCAGGCAGACCTGTACTCCCTCCCGTTCCCGGAGGCCTTCTTTGATCGCATCTTCTGCTACGGGGTGCTTCAGCATACACCAGACCCCCGCCGAGCATTCCACAGCCTGGTTCCACACCTGAAACGCGGGGGGCTGGTCTCGATCGACATATACCGCGTTCGCCCCTTTCCCTCCCGTTGGAACTCGAAGTACCTGTGGCGACCGCTGACCCGGCGCCTGAGACCCGAGACCTTGTTCAGGATCGTTGAGTGGTATGTCCCGCGTTGGCTGCCGCTGGATACCGCCCTCTCGCGGGTCCCTCCGCTGGGGGCGGGGGTCGCCTCCCTGATACCCTGCTGGAATTACACCGGCATCCTTCCCCTCTCCAAAGACCAGATCACAAATTGGGCCATCCTGGACACATTTGATGCCCTCTCCCCTCGGTACGACAAGCCCGCCACGCTGGGGGCTGTAAGGCGCTGGTTTGAACAGGCCGGGCTGACCGAGATCGAAGTGCGGCCAGGGGGCAACGGCATCGTCGGGAATGGGAGACGTTCATGATCTCCCCGGCTCAGGTGCTATGATGAACCGGTTGCCGAGCAGGAGGGGGTCGATGAGTTGGTCTCAAGGCTTCGGAGCCACGTAGGAAACCACGGAGATGTGCGGGATCGTCGGCCTGGCTGGTCACACGGATCTTGGCTGCATCGCGGCCATGAGCTCCGCGATCGGCCACCGCGGCCCGGATGAAACCGGCGATTACTTCGATCCGGCCTCCAAGGTCGCGCTCGCGGCACGCCGGCTGAGCATCCTCGACCTGCCCACCGGTCATCAACCCATGGCCAATGAAGACAGCACCGTCTGGATCGTCTTCAATGGGGAGATCTACAACTCTCCTGAGCTGCGATCGCGGCTTGAAGGGCGGCATGACTTTGCTACGACCAACTCCGACACGGAGGTGCTGATTCACCTCTACGAGGAGCACGGGGAGTCGATGCTGGACCGCTTGAACGGCATGTTCGCCTTCATCATTCACGACAAAGCGCGCAACTGCCTCTTTGCTGCGCGGGACCACGTGGGCATCAAGCCGCTCTACTACTGGGAGCAGCCTGGCTCGCTCGCCCTGGCCTCTGAGCTCAAGAGCCTGCTTCAACTGCCCGGATTCTCGCGCCAGGTCAATCCCCAGAGCCTGCATCACTATCTGTCGTTGCGTTATGTGCCCGGCGAGGACACGATCTTCAGCGGGGTAAAACGACTGCCTCCGGGCCACTGGCTGCGCTACGACCTTGCCGGCGGCAACCTGCAGGTCCAACGCTACTGGCAATTAGAGCTTCAGCCGCAGCCGGGTCTGTCCGCCGATGAATGGGCCGAGCGCCTGCGCGCCGAACTGCGCGCGGCGGTGCTGCGATGGACGCTCAGCGACGTCCCGATCGCCTGCTCGCTCTCGGGCGGCCTGGATTCGACCAGCATGGTGGGCCTGCTGGCGGAAGCCGGACACCCTCTGCGGACCTATACCCTGGGCTTTGCCGGTGAGGACGAGCGGAGGTTCGGGGAGCAGGCCCTGGCCCGCGAGGTGGCCGCCCGCTGGGGGGCGGATCATCACGAGCTGACCCTGGCCTCGGATCAGCTGCTCGACGACCTGGTCCCCATGGTGTGGAGCCTGGATGAGCCCTATGGCGGGGGCTTGCCTTCCTGGTATGTGTATCGGTTCATGAGCCAGGATGTCAAGGTCGGGCTGACCGGTTCGGGCGGGGACGAGCTTTTCGGGAACTACCGCAAGTGGGATTACATGGAGAGTCGTGGGCTGCGCCGGCTTGCATACGGCGCCTACCGCGCCATGCGGCGGGAGGGGGGCGCGGCGATCTCGGCCGACAGGTTCTCAGCCTCCCTGCGGGCATCCCTGGCAGGCATGTCAAGCGAGGCGGTTGCTGAGCCGATGCGGTTCTATGAGCACCTTTACTATACCGATGCCGAGAAACGCGACCTGCTGGTGAGCAATCCCGCTGGCCTGATACCCAGCGAAGACCTGCTCCTGGCTGCGGGCCGGGCGGCGGGTCAGCTTGCGCCGCGCGACCAGGTGCTCTTGTTCGACTTCAACAACCAACTCCCGGAGGAGTTCCTTTTCATGACCGATCGTTTCTCCATGGCCCATTCCCTGGAAGCGCGGGTGCCTTACCTGGACCGGGAGCTGCTCGACCTGGTGCGCCGAATCCCCTCCGGAGTGCGGACGCGGCGGGATGATCCGAAGTATTTGCTGCGCCGAGCCATCGGGGACCTGCTGCCGCCTGCGGTCCGCGAGAACCGCCGCAAGCGAGGATTCGTCCTGCCCACCGGCCCATGGCTGCGCGGGAAGCTGCGGCCGCTGGCCGAGCGGCTCCTGGGCCCCGAGCACCTGCGTTCGCAGGGGCTATTCAATCCGGACTACCACGGCCGGTTTGTTCGGCCTCACATGGAAGGCCGGCGCGAGCTGGGTGAGCGCATCTGGCCTGTGTTGATGTTTCAGCTCTGGTGGGAGGTCTATATCACGGCCGACGCCAGGGAAATGCCGAGCTTCACCTGGAAGGATCTGGCCTGATCTGTGCCCTCGGTCGTCCACTTCGCCTACCTTGACAGCGTGGGCGGCTCCGGCCGCTCCGCCTTTCGCATCCACAATGGCCTGCGGGAGCACGGCTTCGACTCACGCATGCTGGTGGGCAAGAAACACTCCCGCGACGCCGACGTGCAGGTGCTGGGCGGCCGCCCGGCCCACCTGGGTTTCCTGCTCGATCGCGCCGGGCGGGTCGCCTCGGATGTCACCGGTCTGCAGGACGTCCTGATCCCGTCCTCGCTCTGGCTCCATCACCACCCGTGGGTGCGCCGCGCCGAGGTGCTGCAGTTCTTCAATACCTGGGGCGGTTTCGTGAGCTTCACGGCACTGGCTCGGCTCAGCCGCGGCCGGCCGGTGGTCTGGCGGCTTTCCGACCAGTGGCTGTTCACCGGCCACTGCATCTACACCTACGGCTGTGATCGCTGGCTGACCGGATGCGGCCATTGTCCGCAGGTCAGAGGCGAGCGCGCCCTGCCCTTCGACACTTCCGGGCTGCTGTGGCGGCTCAAGGATCGGGTCTTCCGCCAGGCGAACCTGGTGATCGTCGCACCCTCGCGCTGGATCCTCGACCAGGCCAGGCGCAGCCCCCTGATCGGACGCTTCCCGGTCCACCATATCCCCAACGGGGTAGACACTTCACTATTCCGACCGATGCGCGCCGAGGCGCGGGCGGCATTGGGCATCGACCCCGCAGTCAAGGTGGTCGTGTTTGCGGCCCACGAACTGGGGAAGGATCGCAAGGGTGGTCACCTGTTGCGCGGGGCGATGGAGGCTCTCCCGGACCTCCCCGGCGCGACCCTCCTGCTGCTCGGTGAAGGCACCCCGAGGTTACCTGCACTGCCTGGATGGCAGGTGACTCGGATCGAGTATACCGGCGATGAGGCGCGCCTGGCGAGTGTCTTTGCTGCGGCAGATGTCATGGCCTCCCCCTCGCTGGCCGACAACTTCCCTAACACGGTGCTTGAGAGCCTGGCCAGCGGCACACCGGTGCTGGCTTTCGACGTCGGAGGAGTGGGAGAGGCAGTTCGACACATGGAGACCGGCTATCTGGCACGGCCGGAGAATCCGGCCGATTTGGCCGCCGGCCTGCGGCTGCTGCTCCAGGATGACCAGCTGCGTGGACGCCTGGGGTCCCGCGCCCGGGAGGTTGCGGTTGCCGAGTTCGCCAAAGAGCTGGAACTGGAACGCTTCATGGCGCTGTATGGAAGCTTGGACGAAAAACTGAAGGCGCCCTCCACTGAGACCTAGCCCCGGGCAAGTTCCCGGAGATGGCCGGCCCTTCCCGATGGCCGACCAGGAGTATGCCGGATGCGAAATGTGCTGATTACTGGGAGCAGCGGTCTGATCGGCTCCGAAGCCGTGGAGTTCTTCGAACGGCGCGGTTACCAGGTTCACGGAATCGACAATAACATGCGTCTCGACTTCTTCGGCCCGGATGGCGACACGACCTGGCGCCTGGAACACCTGAGGCAGGTCACGCAGCAGTTCACCCACTATGACCTGGATATTCGCGACCGCGCCAGGATGCTGGAAGTAGTCCAGGCGATCCGTCCGGATGCGATCATCCACTGTGCCTCCCAACCCTCCCACGACCTGGCCAGCAAGCGACCCTTCGACGATTTCGACGTCAACGCCGTGGGGACTCTCAACCTGCTGGAGGCGGCACACCAATTCTCCCCGGAGGCCGCCTTCATCCACATGAGCACGAACAAGGTCTATGGGGACGCGCCGAACGAGAGGCCACTGGAAGAGCTGGAAACACGCTGGGAATACGCCGACCCGCGTGATTGGGAGGGCATCAGCGAGGAATGCCGGATCGATGCCTCACTGCACAGCCTCTTCGGGGCTTCCAAGGCGGCGGCCGATCTCATGGTGCAGGAGTATGGTCGCTACTTCGGAATGCCGACGGTGTGTTTCCGAGGAGGCTGCCTCACCGGCCCCAATCACTCCGGAGCCGAGCTGCACGGCTTCCTGGCCTACCTGGCGAAGGCGCTTAAGGAGGGGCGTACCTACCGCATCTTCGGCTACAAGGGCAAGCAGGTGCGGGACAACATCCACTCGCAGGACGTGTGCTCTGCTTTCCTGGCGTTCATGGAGAGGCCGCGGGTTGCGGCGGTCTACAATCTGGGCGGTGGCCGCGCGAACAGCGTGTCGGTGATCGAGGCCATCGCCTGCCTGGAGGAGCTGACGGGCAAGAAGCTGGCCACGGAGTATGTGGACCAGAATCGGATCGGCGACCACATCTGCTATATCAGTGACCTGAGCCGGCTCAGGGCGGACTACCCTGAATGGGAGTTGGCCCACAGCCTGGATGACATCTTCCAGGAATTCGCCGCTTTCGTGGGATAGGATCCAAGATTGCGCGTGTTGATGCTGACCTACGAGGTGGCCGGCCGCGGCGGTTCGTACATCCGGGCCTTCTCGCTCGCCCGCGGCCTTGCCTCCCTCGGGCACGCCGTGACGCTGCTGGCTGCCCCGCGGAGAGTGGGGCTCACGATTCGTGAACACACCCGCGACGGCGTGCGGGTGGTGGAGCTTGCGGATCTGTTGCCTTATCGGCTCCGCCACGGTGGGCTCAGCCCGCTGGAGCTGGCCGCCCGCCTGCGCTTTGTGAAGCACGTGCAGGCGGATGTCGTGCATGCCTTTGGGCATCGGCTGACCGTCTCCGCCACCGCCCGGGCGTGCCAGCGGGCGGGGATGCACGTCATCGGGGACTGGGCGGACCTGTGGGGCCTGGAAGGCATCGGGGGATTGCGGGGCTGGGCCGCCCGCAACTCCTTGGGCCGCCTGGATGAGCGCTGGGAACGCCTGACCTACCCCCGCTACCACGGGCTCACGACCATCAACTCTGACCTGAAACGCCGGGCAGAGTCCTTCGGGATTCCCAGGGACCACATCAAAGTGATCCCGGTTGGGGCGGATCCCGAGACCATTCGGCCTCTCCCTCAGAACGAAATGCGGAAGCGTCTCGGCCTCCCCCTCGACCGGCCGATCGTGATGCACGTGGGGCTCTCGACCTACGACGCGGCTTTACTGGGGCGCTGTTTCGCCGAAGTCGCCGGCCAGCACCCGGAAGCTCTCTTCGTCCTGGTCGGCCGGCCGATGCGGGCGGTGCGGGAGGCGATGCGCGCAGCCGGGCACGCCGATCGCTTGATCGAGATGGGATTCGTGCCCTACGAGAACATGGGAGCGTATCTGGCGTGTGGGGACGTGATGGTCTTGCCGTATTCGGACCGCTCGGTGAACCGCGGTCGCACCCCAAACAAGGTGGGGGACTACATGGCAGCGGCCCGCCCGGTCGTGACCAATCCCACCGGCGACATGCGACGGCTGGTTGAGGAGGCCGGGATAGGGCTCCTGGCCGAAGAAAGCCCCCTGGCGATGGCCGCGGCTGTGCTGACCCTGTTGCGGGACCCGGCGTTGCGTGAACGACTTGGCAAGCAGGCGCGTAGCGCCGCCGAGCAGCGCTATTCCTGGCGATCCCTGTCGGAGCGGTTGGCGGACTTCTACGTGGCCTCACGCGGGTGGCGTGTCCAAGCCTAGGACCCGTGGAGGGTGCATCTTCTGCTCGAGCCACAGCCAGGCGGGAGCTGATTGATGTCCGCCAACGGTTCGCAGGCTCCTCACTGCCACGGGAACTGAAACTTCAAGATCAGCAATGCCGTCACCCACTGGCTGCCGATGAAGGCGTAGACCAGTCGTGGCGTGCCTTCCGACAATCCCTCCAGGCCCCGTGCCAGATAGAGTGCAATAACGGGAAGGAGGAACAGGCCAAGCCTTGCCACCTCCCCGCGCGTCGGCGCCACTAACGCCAACATTGGTGCCAGAGCAGCTCCACACAACAGAAGCACATCCGGCTTGGTAGGGGCCCGTCTCCTCCAGGCCGCCGCCGTGGCGAAGACTTGACTCAGGAGAATGATGATCACTCCAAAACCTAGCCACATTGCCATCTCAGCCGAATCCAGCAGAAGTGCCGGGCCTTGACTGCTGAGCCCTCTCGGCGCGTGGGGAGTTTCCGCGAGAAACTGCATCGCATGGCGGACCCTAGTCGCAATATCATAGCCAAGCAAGGTACGAAGCAACAGATAACCTGCCAGCAGACCGATGGCGAATCCGGCCGTGCCGCGTATCGCCGTCCGCAACCAACTCTCCCGGGCGAAAGCCAGGGAATAGAAGAATTCCCACAGAACCACAATAATCAGAACGGGGAACAGCGTGAATGAGAAGTACAGGCTGACGTAGGCCAGAAACCCGGTCACGGCCTTGCGAGCAGGCGACCTCGCGGTAGAAGCTGAGATGGCTGAGTGCAGCGTTAACACAGCCAACAACGGAAACAGAACCTGGTCGAGCTGAAGCGTCAGCAGGATGAATCCGGGAAAGGAGACAAACATGAGACCCACCACGGGCGCACCCTTCGCCCCCAGAAACTGCCTGCCAATGCCCACCAGGATAGGGATCACTGCCAATGCGAGCAGCGGAAAGGCCAGGGCCATGAATGTGGTCAGTCTCTCAATCCGCGCTGCCTGGTCGGTGATCATCCCCGCCGGGTTAACCAGGACGTTCGTGAGGGCATAAACCGCCAGGTAACCGGGCGGTTTGGCAGCGAGGGAGTACACGTCCGCAAATCGGCGCTCGTACTCGAGGATCGACTCGAGACTGAAGCCATCATCGTTCACAATCTCACTATAGATCGGCCTTCCGCCGTGAAGATAGCGTTCCCTCAGCGACAGCCAGCCATCCCCCTCTATCCACCCGAAGCCGAGCTGAAGCAGGTATCCGAGGGCAACAAGCAGCACGACTTTCAGGCGCACGCTGCGAGCCCATTCCAGCACCGCCACAGAGAGCACCATCGCCACCATCGATATCGGGATGAAGAGCCAGGCCTGTGCCCCGGGATTCTCACGGAACAGCCAATACCAATGAGGAATGCGGGTGAACACGTCCAACCTGAAGTACAGGATCGCCCATTGGACCAGGGCTCCAAGCACCAAGATCCCAACGAAGACATTCCTGCGCAAAGCCGCCCGCGTGAGATAGCCCGGCTCCTTGACAACTCCAGGATATGCAGTCACCAAGACCGCCGCTGCCTGGGCGGCGGCGACCGATGCCCAAATCACGGCCGGAGAGGCCCGGTCGAAAAGCACTCGATGCACATCACTCACGTCGAGGATCGATGATGAGAAGAACAGGATCATGGAGAAGCCGAGCAGAGCAGCGAAGGTGAGAACAGAGAGGAGATTGAAATGGCGCGAACCACTGCCAAGGTAGTCTGCTGCTCGCGCGGCCCAAGCTGCAATCCGGTGCCTATCCTTGCTGCCTCGGATCGCGATCACTGTGAGAATCACTAGCGGGACAGCCAGGACGGCCGCGAACCCAATCCGCCCTTGCGAGTAGCCGAGGATCCAGGTATTGCGTCCCATGGAGGGCAAACGAAAGACCATGAGAAGCGCAACGACCCCTTCCGTGATCGTGAGCCATAGCCAAGTGAGGATGACACGCGGCGCCGTCGACGCCCGCCCCTTATTCAACGCGCCAGCCGATGTGGGCCATGCTGGAGGCTTACTCATGGCGATGCCTGGCGGAGAAGCTCGCCGCGGACTACGTGACCTCCCTCGGTTGACGTGTGCCCGGATGCAGGGGCACAGCGACCGTTGGAGCTATGCGGATCACTGTCATCGCGAAGAAGATCGCCGAGGGGAGAAAACCCCGTGGGAAGCCCCGCAACAGCCAGGCCCAGAAATCCGAAGTCACAAAAGAGCGCAGATAAAACAGGGCACACGTCAGAGCCCCCGTACCCAGGAAGAGAAGGACGGTGGTGAAAGCCTCCGGCACCAGCTCATCTCGCAGCCTCACGGCACCCATGACCAGGACCACTCCCCCCACAGAGAACAGCAGTCCCCAGGTGCCAGTATCGAACAGGTAGCGGCGCAAGTACCCGAAGATCAGGCGCAGCTCCACGAGGTTGTAGTCCCCCGCCCTGAGCCCCGTCAACATGGTGTTGAGCGTGCCAATCGCCTGGCTTCCGCTGGCGCCGTAGCGCTGGTAGAACACCAACCACACGCCGGTGATCAACAGGAAGGGCACCGACAGGCACAGGCAATCTCTCAGCTGCAGCCGGACATCCCATGCAGCCGAGAGCATGAGCACAATCAGCGTGATGGCTGCATACTGGAATCCCTCAATGGTGGTCCAACTGGCCATTCCCAAGAGGATTCCTCCCAGCAGCAGAGGACGTGGGCTGCGCAGAAAAAGGCCTTCCATACCATAAACGCTGGCTGACACCACGTAGAAAGCCATCGGAAGATTCGGAAATGCAACGGTTGAGTGGAGAACCATGATGGGCACCGATGCGATCAGCAGCAGCCCCAATGCGCGGTGCAGAGTAGCCACCTGACGGCGTTGCCAGTATGCCAATACCATGAGGACGGTTGAGCAGTAGAACAGCAGGAAGATCAACTGCGAGGATGGAACTCGATCGGCAGAAGTCAGGCGGAAGAGCATGACCATGAGCTGGATATTCAGTGGATAAGCCAGTCCATGGGCGCCCCACTGCAGGGCGCCAAAGATCGAGCCTTCTTTCGCAATCCCGTAGCCTTTGATGATCCACATTGCGGCGGCATCGTAGTTCGAGTGTGAGCGGCCGATGGCAGTGGCCGCCAAAGCAGCCACCAACAAGAGGAAGGCGACCAGCGCGAGGCGGACGGGCAACTCCTGTGGGCTCCACAGGCCTCGCCGCGGGGACCCTGGCCGGTTTTCATCGGACACGCCCACCTCTCCCGCTCCTCCCGTGAGCCGTTTCATGCTCAGCGCGGCCAGGCACAGCAACAGCCAGATGACTGCGACCGTGGCGAGGTTCAATTGGACGCCGGCCCAAGAGGCCAAGAACCCAGCAAGGGTAAGCAGTCCGCCGCCAACCGGAAAGCCGAGGGCCAGAAGTTCCAGGCCCGAGGCTCGCGGCAGCACTGCGCGAACGGCCAGCGCGCCGAGCCCGCAGACCGCAAGAACAACGCCAAGGTCAACTGCGAGATCTGCGGCCAGCATTTGCACGCTCAAGCGGCCTAGCGCCCTTGTCCGTCCGGGGGAGCGAATACTCCGATCTCTTCATTGAAGGGGATGTAGACCTTGTGCTCGGAGGCGAGATCTCTAGGGGGGAAGGTCTCCAGCGCGAGGATGTACGTGTTTGGCCCGGTAACCCGCCTGATGCACGCGTCGATTTCTTCGACACCGCAGTTGTGCAGGTCGCGAGGGAAAAGGTAGTACTGTGCATAGTAGATGTTGGAGAAAGTCGACTGGGGCTGGCGGGGAGGCAGGATGACCCGGGCGTCTTCCGGAATCACCTCATGCAGGAAGCGTAAGTAGTCCAGGAAGTCCTCTCCCTCCAGGAGCACTGCCGCACGCTCCCAGGCCGGCAAGGCCCAGAGCTTCCGAACCTGATTGAGTTGCGGCAGCACATGCCTGCCGACTCCGATGGTTCCCTGGAAGAGAACTGCGAAGCCAAGCAGCAACACAGTGACCCAGTAGGGCGCAGATTGGCTGGCCCACCGGCGAGTCTTCACTGATCAGACCCACAGTGCTTGATGACCACGGCCCGCTTCAACTCAGACCTCGCTAGGATCCGCAGCTGGTCCCGTCCCACCATGGGATGCATTCAGTTGCCCAAATCTGCCCGTGGCAGGAACACCCGAAGGCTGCCGTTCTCCGATTGGTAGCCGAGCTCAAACTGTGGGCCCAACCCCGCCTCCAACAAAGTGACTATGTCCGGGCGCGGGGCGTCGCGCCGGTCCACGAAGACGGCCGCGATGCGCTGCGCGAGCAGCCATTGGTGCAAATCCGATGCATTGGAGAAGTCCTCTGGGGCAGCACTCCACGAGACCTCCTGCAGCTTGGCCGCGTTAGCGGGCAGGGGAAGCGACTCAAGTACGTGAGCCGCTGGAGGGAGTTCCCGCTGCAGGTAGTGAACGACCTGCTCTTCCGGGGTGACCCCGATGGGAGAGTAATCGGGGAACGGGTAGGACCCCCGCAGGATCAGCCCGCCCGCCAACAGCAGTAAGCCCCACGGATATCCCCCCATGCTCTCCGGGGACCGCGAAGGCCCGCTCAACCAGGCGAGGGCGAGTACGCCTGCTATCACGATGCCGACGACCAGGAATGCCAGCTTCCCGTCGAGCAGGCTGTAGGTCCCAAGTAGAAGCATGGCGATCAGAAGCAGGGCCCTTGCCTTACCGGCCAACTCCCCGCGCAAGACGCTGGTGAGCCCGACGGAGGCCAAGACCAGAATCAGGGCACTCAACTGCCGCGCGATATGTAGGGGCAGGAACATGAGCGACACCATCGGTACGGTCGCCCACAATCCTATCAGTCCAAGATGCTTGGCCCGGCCGGTTCTCGCCAGCAGGTAGGCTCCATACAGGGCCGGCAGCAGCAGTGCCGGCCCGAGCCGCTTTCCGAAGGTGAACAGGTAAATATCCGGCAGCTGGCGAAGGTTCGCCAGGGGGCGGGCAACGAAGGCCGCTGGGTTGCGGAGCGCAGCACGCATGACCGAGCCGTGATTCTCCTCGGCGGTGCCGAAAAGAGATCGCGCAAGGGCCCGCCGGTCACTGCGAGTACCAGGACCCGGCAGAGGTTGGTTGACCTCAAAGGAGTCGTAGGACTTGCCGGCGATCCCCAGGCCCACTCCGGGGGAGGACAGGCGAAAGGCTAGCAAATAGCCTCCCAAGACCGCCGCCGCCGGCAGCAGGCAAGCCAGCAGCGAGCGCGCAAGAGATGGCGATTGCTCTCGAGACAGCAGGGTGACAAGCAGTATGGGTAGGACCAGGATGATTGCCTCGAATCGAGCCAGTACCGACAATCCGAGAAGGAGGGACGCCCAGGCCAGATCGGAGTTCCGCCGCCCATCGACAAACGCGATCAGTTTGGCGAGGGCCAGCGCCGAGAAAGTGACATACAGCGCATCGCTGGGATTCTTGAGCACGTCCAGGAACGCCGCTGAGACGAACAGAACACCCAGAATGGCGTAGCGGCTAACCGTGCCCTTGACTTGAAGCGCCAGGTAGTAGGTGCTGAGGCACATCGCCACAAACATCAACACCCGACCCGACCCGGCTTCAATGACAAACCAGTCTGGCGAGCGTCCAAATATCAGGTGGAAGGGCGCGTAGACCAGTGCGACCAGCGGTCCCCAGGTGAGCTCCCTCAGCTCGCCCCGGAGCAGCAGCCGTCCGCTCTCGATATACTTGGCCTCGTCGAAGGCGTTGATTTCGCTGTAGGCCGGCATGAGGTCGGGTGAGACAAGCAGCGTGAGCACGGCCAGCACGACGGGCACTGCCCAGGCAGCCCTGGGGGAACCGGGGGCCATCTCAAGGCGGGCCATCAGGGCGACTCCCGCCAGCTGTTCGGCACCACCTCAAACTGGAACACCGCCTCTTCGGTCGAGAAGTAGCTGACATCCTCCAGAAGCTCGAACTTCCCCCCAAGGTATTGGTTGAGGACAACCCGAAAGCTATTCACGGGCGTGATGGTGGGGTACAGCGCCGAATAATCTGCATCGGGGAAGTGGTAGACGTTCAGGATCGACAGCTTGTCTTCGGCGTTGCGATCCGCCCAGCCGTGATCGCCCTGGATGATGATCACCGGGGGGCCGGCGCTCTTGGCCAGGATGGCTGACACGACCTCCAGCAACTGACCGTTGAGGTAGTGTACCTGATCCGCATAGGCTTTCAGGAGCGGGCTGCCGAACTGCTGGCCGGTGGCGTCGGTCTCGAACGCGGCCTCATCCACGTATTCGCCACTGGGGCCAAAAACCATCGGCGGATGCGGCGAAAGGATATGCCCGAAGACCAGTTTCGGGCCCGGCAGCTCTGGGATGGTCTTGAGCTGCTCGAATTGAAAGAGGATGCGCTCACGGTGCACGTCGACAGGATCATTGGCCAGGGCGTCAGGCGGAACGCCCATTCTTGTCGTCAGGTCAAGCAGCGCACGGGCCATCGTGGTGCGCAGCAGCAGTGACTCGAAGCGCGTGAGGCCTCCCGCGAACTGCAGCCGATACAGCACGCCGGCCTCACGCGAGATGAAGTAATCCGCATCCCTCCATTCGCTCCAGACCACTCCGGTCTCGATCGCCACGGTGGCATAGCCCAGGCATTCCAGCTCCCGCCGCAGCCGCGAATCCTTGAGTAGTTCGATCATCCCCGAGGTGTTGGTGCTCTCAGGTGAGTGACTGCCGGGCAGATTTTGCACGTACTCCAGATTCAGCAGGGAGGGAATCGAGAGCTCCGTATGCCGGTAGTTGCTCATACTCCCGCGGGCCACGTAGAAACCGCGGGACTCCAGCACCCGCAGAAAAGGCGTGTTGTCGTAGCCATGCATCTCCCACAGGATATCGTCCCGCTCGTACGCATCCATGATGATCAGGTAGACGTCCGGAAGCCGGCTATTGGGCGGGGGATCCAGGGTACAGGCTGAACCCTGAGCCGAGAGCCCGGCCGTGATCTGGTAGGACTCCAGCGCATAAGCGCCGGCGCGTAGCGCCAGCGCAAGGATCAACGACCACCCAACCGTCCCAGCGACCGCTGTCACCGGTCGGACGCTGCCAGCTTTCCTGATCAGCCACAACCCACCGACTGCCAGGGCTATGGCGAGCGGAGCCAGGTATCGGTGCCGGATGAGGATCGGTCCCCATGCACCGAGCTGTTTCAACTGCGCATAGATGTGCCCGTAGGAGAAGAAGACGAGCAGACACAGACTGGCGGCGAGATCCGCATGATCTCGACCGGGCATCCGCCATCGAAATGCAGCCACCAAGAGTATGGCGAGCAGCACCGAAGCCGCCCATGATCGAACGATCGCGTCCAACCCAAGCTGCCCCAGGCTGGCAACATAGAGCGCCAACACCGGATACGATGCAAAGGCAATGGGATGGCTGGCCAGCAGAACGGCCCCCATCTTCTGCAGATCAACTCTCGCCTTGGCGACCACTACGGCGCATCCACGAGGCTGGTGATCATGGTCCGAACCAGGACTCACTCGGCGGATCGGCGTGAGGCAGCCCGACCCAAGAGAACGGTCCCCCGGTAGATCTCGAATTGGACTTCGAAACCCCGAATAAGGGCTTCATTGTAAAGGCCATCCCCGCAGACGATGACATAGTCAGCCGACGCTCTACTCGTCGAGGTTGACCGCACTTGAAGGTCTGTGCGCGCGTGGGCCCTCGCTACAGAAACCGGACCCCAAGCAGCAATGGTTGAATTCGGTGGGGCAACCTCATTCAGGCGCTCCATGAGCTCTCGATAGGCAGTGCACCAGTGGTCAAGCTCGTACCGCCCTTCCGCCCGAGCGACCCCTCCCACCAGCGCATTGTAGTAGACGTACTCATACGGATGGAATTGGATGCCGTGAACGACGCCTGGCGCAATGACCAGAAGTACGACAAGAGTCTCGGCCCACTTGCGCGAGATCGTGCGCAGGATCGAGGTCAGAGAAACGCCGGCAATAGCCAGCAGTGGAACGGTGCTGAAGAGGAGTTGGCGGAAGTTGTCGTAGAGCGGAGTGCGCAGCACGATCTGGGCGATGAAGGGCAAGGCAAACCACAACCCGAACACCGACAGCAGGCCGCGATCGAGCTGCCCCGCTCTGAGCGCCCGGGTGATGAAGTACGGACTCGAGAGCAGCAAGATCACCACCGGCTCCGTGAATTGGATTGCGAGCAGCTTCGGCAGGTAGTGGAGAGGGAGCCTCAAGGAGGCCACTCGGCCTCCTTCAAAGATGACGTCATGCGAGTGTTCGAAATTCGCCGTCTCTGCAAGTCTGCCCAGGAAGTGGTCGACCGGGCTGCCCCAAAGGACTGGCCAGGCCAGGTAAGTTGCCCCAAGAGCTGCCAATGGGTATAGCAGGAGAACCGCGGGCAACTTCCGCTTGAACCTGGCCACGGCGTAGACGCCGACCAGCGCCCCGGCCAGTGGGCCGATGATTCTGACCGCGGTGGTCATGCCCAGCAGCACGCCGGCGACCAGCAGCCACCCGTAGGCGCTCACGGCGGCGGCGGTCTGCCTTGGCAGCCCGGGTCGGAAAAGCCGGGCCCAGGCCCGGGCTACGCCTACCGAGATCAGAACGATCGCCACAACTCTCCCAAACGAATAGGTGGCTTGAAGTCTGGCCACGTACGCCGCCAGGGGTGTCTTGTCGGCATCCACAGCCACGGCGCGGAACAGCCAGTTCACCAGCTCAGAAGATTGCTGGTTGCTTGCATTGGTGAGAAGGAGTTCCAGGGCGGGATAGACGAGCCGCTCTGCAGAGAGCTCGACAACCGCTCCGCCTGCCGCAAGCACGATCAGCACGAAGACGATCCGGCGGGCGAGCGGTGAGCCGACCCAGGCGGCGCGCGCGGAATCGAGCAGCGCCCCGGGCAACGATCTACCGGCTGCTGAGCCAAAGCCCGGCAAGTGGCCAGTGGTCAAGGAGACTGCGTCGATAGCGGCCACTCCAGCCGCAACGCTCGCCGCGAAGAAACCCATGAACGGGATGTCCTTCTGATTGATGAAGGCATGACCAAAATACAGTGGTTGTCCCAACATCAGGATCGCGGTCAAGGTCCCGGCGCGCCGGCTGTGAAGCCGGGCGACGAGGCTGCAGCTGGCTGCGATCGCGACCAGGAACGTAAGGAAGTTCAGATAGTGCCGCACGTCGAATCGATTGAGGCCAAGGGGCAACGTCGCCAGCGCGCGCGATAACCCAGCATAGATCATGAAGTAGAAAGTCCCGTGGAAATACTCATCCTGCTGATCGCGCAGGAACCTGTCGCCTTGATAGGCCTTGATGGCCTGCATGCCGGCGTTGTCGTTGGCCGCTTCATCCCAGGACGACCCGAAGTCGTCTGCAATCAGCGCCCCCACCACAAGCGCAAGAACCAGTATGAGGGCCAGCGCCGGTATGCGGTGGATTCTGCCCTCCGCCTTCCGGCCCGGTCCGGAGGAAATCCCTCGATCGTCGTTGACCGTCAAGGCTGATCACCTAAGCCTGGCAGTGCGTAGAGACGAACCGCACCGTTATCGATGGTCAGTTCCAGCTCGCCGAGGTCCGTCTCGTCGGAGCAGATCGTGCAGATCACCGCACAAGGCTGATAGGTCGAGTCCAAGAGGTGCTCCAAACTGGGATAGGTATACACCGACTCGATGCGGACACCGCTCTGAGGGGCATCCAGCAGCCACCAGAATTCGTATTCAGGATCACCGGAGTCGAGTCGCAAGCCCACCTGGCGGCAATCTGCTTCCTCAACCCAGTCGGTAACGGCTCTGTATTCCGGCAGCGAGTGCGGATTGGCGGCGAACAAGATTTCGACTGCCGAGGCAGTCAAGATGCTTTGGACGCGCGTCGGCCATGGCGGGTGGCCGATGATCGGCCTGGTGTTGTTGAAGAGTGCATATGGAACAGCTGAGACCAGCAGCCCGACACTCACAAGGTGCGCCCAGCTGCTCGCTCGCTGCCGTGCCAGTACGAGGCCAAACACCGGAGACCAGATCACAAAGAAGGGGAGTTGATACCTCACACCCACGTTGGCGCTTGCGGGCCCAACCAGTATGGACAGCAGTCCAAACGAGATAAGCGCGAGGGCAGAATATACAAGAACTTCCCGGGCGCGCGGGATCGATCGTCGACCGAAAACAGCCAGGGCAGCGCTGATTAGCACCATGAATAGGTGGATCGGATTGCCGGCCGAGTCCTCATGACTCCATGCGGCCCATCGCAGGGAATGCGTGACGACTTGCCCGAACAGCCTCGGGACAGAATCAACGGCTCCCCATAGAAGCTCGTTGACCAGTGAAGACGGAGTGACCAGGTTGAGGGCCGCGGCCTGAGCGACTTGCGATGCGGGCCAACGTGCGAGCTCCAGAATCCCACTGGCCAGGCGAGATGTTACTGACGTCCGGCCGGTTCCCGATGCTCCTGTCCCGGAACTCGATCCTCCCAGGTTCTGGAACAACTGAGTGGGTGCAAAGTTCGAGCTCATCCAATCGCTGTTCCCATACAGCCCGCGGTACGTTGCATAGTTCCTTGACCAGGTGGGAACGTTTAGCAGGCATGCAAGGACCACGATGCTCACCGTGGCAACCAGGGCCTTCATGCTTCCCCGGCGTCGAACGGTCGACACGACGAAAAGCGTGGCGATCGGCAGCCCCAAGGCAACGAAAGTGACCTTGGTCAGCAGGCCGAGTCCGAAGGCGAGGCCAAGTGCACCATACTCGAGCGGCTCAAGCGGTCTGCTCAAGCTCAGCAGCACGAGGTAAGCGCAGCATACGAGCCAAAGTGCCACCGCCAAGTCGTTCTGGGTGCTGGTTGCCTGCAGGATCCCCATGGGGATGGTGACCGCGAATACGGCTGCCAGGACTTGTGCGGTGGACTTACCGCCAAGGAGCCTTGCGATTGCGGACACGCCGAGGAGGTTGCCCAGCATGGCAAACCACTGAACGAGGTTGGCGGCCCTGTCGTTTCCCATCAGCACCCGCAGATTCAAGATCGCCATCTCTGACCATGGGGGCATGAGGAGCTGGTTGTGGTAGCCAGTTGCATAGTGGCGCAGGCTTCCGTTTTGGGCCCAGTGCATTACCCGACTCATATGGTACAGCAGCGAGTCGACGTTATTGGCCGGCGCGATCAGCGCGATCGTGAGCAGCAAGCCGACCAGAGCTGCAGTCCCCAGCAGCAGCCCTGCCTCCCAACCACGATAGAGGAGCCTCAGGCTTTCCAGAGCTGCTACCGCACGCCGCAGTGAACCTCGCCGCACGCCGATCGCGAGCACGGACACGGAGACCGCCAGCCAGATCAGCGCAAGTGGGAGTTGTCGGATGAGGCCCAGCGCTCCCAATCCCTCGCTGATAGTGACAACCAGCGTCCCCCAGCAAATCAGTGCCAGGATGAAGGGGCCGCGCGGATCGGATTCATCCGCACGCACTCCTAGTCTCTCCCCGAGCGCCAGGAGAAAGACCAGAACGAACGCCAGCAGCGGCAAGAGCAGGAGCATCGGTTACCGCGGGGAAGCCAGGTTAGTCATCGCCTGTGATCGCCGCCAGCCTTCCAAGAAGCGCTCCCTCTCTCCTGACTTCATAAAGGGTTTGGGTCCCCACGAAGAAGTCTTCATCGAGCAGGCCCCGACTACAGGCCATTCGATAGCTGGCTGTTTCCCAGTCGGATCCTATAGGCTCGACGATCAAATCCGATCGGGCGAATCCGGCTGCAGCATCAACCGGGCCCCACACGGCGACCCTCGCATTCGGTGGCGCATCCAGATTGAGCTGCTCCACTAACTCTCGATAGGACGTGCACCAGTGATCCAATAGGTAGCTTCCTTCGGCACCGCGAACGCCCCCAATCAGCTCATTGTAGTAGACGTATTCGTAAGGGTGAAACCTGATAACGTGGTACACGCCCGGGGCGAGCACTAACACGACGGCGAGCACTTGTGCCCATCTGCGATTCAGCTTCCGTAAGGCGGAATCCCATCCCACGCCCGCCAGGATTGCCGCGGGGACGGTAATGAAGAGGAGCTGGCGGATGTTCCCATAAAGCGGGACTCTCAGGAGTATCTGGGTAAGAAACGGCAGGCCGAACCAGAGCACCAGCAGGATGACCATGGCGCCGTCGACCTCCCTTCGTCGTGCCAGGCGCGAGACAAGGTACAGCCCGACGGGGACGGCGACAAGCATCGGCAGCGTGAACTGAATTATCAGGAGCTTCGGCAAGTAGTAATAGGGCAGCTCGGACGATTCGATGATCGCGCCCTCAAAGAAGACCTCGTGCGGTTGGGCAAACCGCGCCGACCCGATGAGCCTGGACCAGAACTCGGTGACGGGATCTCCCCACAATGCAGGCCAAGCAAGATACGTCACTGCGGCAGCGGTCAGCCCGTAGACGAGAATGCCAGGAACGGCCCTTCTCCCCAGCTTGATCAGCATGTAGAGGCCAGCGAGCATCCCTGCAAACGGCCCAATCACCCGTATGGCGCAGGTGAGCCCCAGGAGGCTCCCCGCCAAGACCAGACGCCGTTGTGCCGGATCACGCACAAACGGGACGCGCAGGTGGGTTGGCCCGATCATCCTCTGCCACCCCATGAGCAACGCGGCCAGCATGAGCAGAATAGCGATCGCCCGCAGCAGTGTGTACGCAGACTGCAGCTTGAACTGATAGGTCTCCAGCGGAGT